>OIEP01000014.1_pt1 | contig 277779 bp, 237 predicted proteins | sample 1581861 | NCBI WGS metagenome assembly OIEP01 (sample SAMN03281009, study PRJEB24777) | human gut metagenome | isolation source: fecal sample PR192 from 1 month old female Indian infant, vaginally...
CTTTTTCTTCCGGCGCGTTATCGATCTGGTCGAAAGCACGAGCGGCACCGCCGTAGGTTTTAGCCAGTACGGTAGTGATGGCAGCAGTCAGGGTAGTTTTACCATGGTCAACGTGGCCGATAGTACCAACGTTGACGTGCGGTTTTGTACGTTCAAATTTTTCTTTAGACACGGCTATATTCCTTACTATAGTGCTCTCACCTTCGGAGAGAGCACGGGACTTGGGTTTTAATCCTGTGGATTATTTACCACGGGCTTCAATAACGGCCTGAGCAACGTTGTTCGGCGCATCATCATACTTCAGGAATTCCATGGTGTATGATGCACGACCTTTGGTCAGAGAACGCAGCTGAGTTGCATATCCGAACATTTCAGACAGCGGAACTTCAGCGTGGATCTTAACGCCAGTAACTTCAGATTCCTGACCGCGCAGCATACCGCGGCGACGGCTCAAGTCACCAATAACGTCACCAGTGTTCTCTTCCGGCGTTTCTACTTCAACCTTCATGATCGGCTCAAGCAGAACGGGTTTTGCTTTCTTAAAGCCTTCTTTAAAGGCAATAGACGCAGCCAGTTTAAACGCCAGTTCAGAGGAGTCAACGTCGTGGTAAGAACCGAAGTGCAGACGCACGCCCAGATCAACTACCGGGTAACCCGCCAGCGGACCCGCTTTCAGCTGTTCCTGGATGCCTTTATCAACGGCCGGGATGTATTCGCCAGGGATTACACCGCCTTTAATGTCGTTGATGAACTCATAACCTTTCGGGTTAGAACCCGGCTCCAGCGGGTACATGTCGATAACAACATGACCGTACTGACCGCGACCACCAGACTGCTTAGCGTGTTTACCTTCGATATCAGTAACTTTCGCGCGAATCGCTTCACGGTAAGCAACCTGAGGTTTACCGACGTTCGCTTCAACGTTGAATTCACGCTTCATACGGTCAACGATGATGTCGAGGTGCAGCTCACCCATACCGGCGATAATAGTCTGGTTAGACTCTTCGTCAGTCCATACGCGGAATGACGGGTCTTCTTTAGCCAGACGGCCCAGAGCCAGACCCATTTTTTCCTGGTCAGCTTTGGTTTTCGGCTCAACGGCGATGGAGATTACCGGCTCCGGGAATTCCATACGTTCCAGAATGATCGGCGCATCCGGGTCACACAGGGTGTCACCGGTGGTAACGTCTTTCAGACCGATTGCAGCAGCGATGTCGCCCGCACGAACTTCTTTGATCTCTTCACGTTTGTTAGCGTGCATCTGAACGATACGACCGAAACGCTCACGCGCCGTTTTCACGGAGTTCAGTACAGTATCGCCAGAGTTAACCACACCAGAATACACGCGGAAGAAGGTCAGGTTGCCCACGAACGGGTCGGTAGCGATTTTGAACGCCAGTGCAGAGAAAGGCTCATCATCGCTCGCGTGACGCTCAGCCGGCGTGTCTTTACCGTCGTCCAGGATACCGTTGATCGCAGGTACATCAACCGGGGATGGCAGGTAATCAATTACCGCATCCAGCATCGCCTGAACACCTTTGTTCTTGAACGCAGAACCACAGGTTACCAGGATGATTTCGTTGTTCAGAACGCGCTGACGCAGAGCACCTTTGATTTCTGCTTCAGTCAGTTCTTCACCACCCAGGTATTTTTCCATCAGCTCTTCAGAAGCTTCAGCTGCGGATTCGATCAGGTTCTGGTGCCATTCGTCAGCCAGATCCTGCATGTCAGCCGGGATATCTTCGTATTCGAAGGTAACGCCCTGATCTGCATCATTCCAGTTGATAGCTTTCATTTTCACCAGGTCAACAACGCCGGTGAAACCTTCTTCAGCACCAATCGCCAGCTGCAGCGGAACCGGGTTCGCGCCGAGACGGGTTTTGATCTGACTAACAACTTTCAGGAAGTTCGCGCCCATGCGGTCCATTTTGTTAACGAACGCAATGCGCGGAACTTTATATTTGTTTGCCTGACGCCATACGGTTTCAGACTGCGGCTGAACACCACCAACTGCGCAGTAAACCATTACTGCACCATCAAGCACACGCATGGAACGTTCTACTTCGATTGTGAAGTCAACGTGCCCCGGGGTGTCAATGATGTTAACGCGATGTGGTTCATACTGCTTAGCCATACCAGACCAGAATGCAGTAGTCGCGGCGGAGGTGATAGTGATACCACGCTCCTGTTCCTGCTCCATCCAGTCCATGGTGGCAGCGCCGTCATGAACTTCACCGATTTTGTGGTTTACACCGGTGTAGAACAGAATACGTTCGGTAGTAGTAGTTTTACCGGCGTCGATGTGCGCACTGATACCGATGTTACGGTAGCGTGCGATGGGTGTTGTACGAGCCATTTGATTCCTCGTTTATTTCTTTAGGCGCTCAATTAAGTTATCCAGAACGGGCGACTTATCTGAAGCGCCCGCCTGGTGACTATGACTCCGAAGGGATTACCAACGGTAGTGTGCGAACGCCTTGTTGGCTTCGGCCATACGGTGAACGTCTTCACGTTTCTTAACTGCAGTACCTTTGTTGTCTGCAGCATCAGTGAGTTCGTTCGCCAGACGCAGAGCCATGGATTTATCACCACGTTTACGAGCAGCTTCAACGATCCAACGCATTGCCAGGGCATTACGACGAACCGGACGGACTTCAACTGGAACCTGATAAGTCGAACCACCAACGCGGCGAGACTTAACTTCGACAGTCGGGCGCACGTTATCGAGCGCAACTTCGAAAGCTTCCAGTTCAGATTTACCAGAGCGCTGAGCCAGGGTCTCCAGCGCGCTGTATACGATTGCTTCTGCAGTAGATTTTTTACCATCTACCATCAGGATATTGACAAATTTAGCCAGCAGTTCTGATCCGAACTTCGGATCTGGCAGAATTTTACGCTGACCAATGACGCGACGACGTGGCATGGAAATACTCCGTTGTTAATTCAGGATTGTCCAAAACTCTACGAGTTTAGTTTGACATTAATATAAAACGTTTGGCCTTACTTAACGGAGAACCATTAAGCCTTAGGACGTTTCACGCCGTACTTGGAGCGAGCTTGCTTACGGTCTTTAACGCCGGAGCAGTCAAGCGCACCACGAACGGTGTGGTAACGAACACCCGGGAGGTCTTTAACACGACCGCCACGGATCAGGATCACGGAGTGCTCCTGCAGGTTGTGACCTTCACCACCGATGTAGGAGGTGACTTCGAAACCGTTAGTCAGACGCACACGACAAACTTTACGCAGTGCGGAGTTCGGTTTCTTAGGAGTGGTAGTATATACACGAGTACATACGCCACGTTTCTGCGGGCAGGCTTCCAGCGCCGGCACGTTGCTCTTTGCAACTTTGCGCGCGCGTGGTTTGCGTACCAGCTGGTTAATTGTTGCCATTAAATAGCTCCTGGTTTTAGCTTTTGCTTCGTAAACACGTAATAAATCGCCTCATATAATATGAGGACGCAGAATTTTAGGGCGGTGCCGAAAAGGTGTCAAGAAATATACAACGATCCCACCGTTACCAGGCTAACTGCCCTGGATGTTTGGCGATGAGCCTGACGAAATCAGTATAGCTAACTCTGACGACACTGTCCGCAATTTGCCCCGTCAGCCCGCGGGCCTCAATATCGTCTTGCAGAGCGTAGAGAGTTATGGGGGCAGATTGCAGTATTTCAACAAAACGGCCTCCAGCGATGGCCGCAACAACCCCGTCTGAGAGCAACAACAGATCGTCCCCCTCTTTAATCAAGCGGAGCATTGTCGAAATATCGGTATGCCAGGGTGATGCGCTTAGTGTGTGGAGCATACGAGCCTCAAAAACGCAGTATCACGCTGAAATCATCAAGCCGGGCGCGTAACGCCTCTGGCTCCAGCCATTCGCCATCCACAACCAATGGCGTTGTCGGATTCAGGCCGCGTTCACGCCCTGAAGCGGCACAGAACCAGCACTGATTGATGTCGTACAGCGATAGCAGTTTAAAGGTGGAGATATAATCACGCGCCAGAACTGCGGCAGGCCGCTGCCCAGGCAGTAGCTGAAATAAACCATCGCCGATGAAGAAAACGCCGATCTCTTCCGTCAGGGCTGAAGTGGCCAGCAGGGCGTCCAGCCCCTCTCTTCCCGAGGCAGAGCCGTGTGGTGCGGAGGAAAAAATAAAGGCGACGCGCTTCATCAAAACTGCACCATGCGATCACAGGTTAACGCGGCTTCCGCCAGCGCGCCCAGCCCGCTCAAGGTAAATCCTGGCTGCAAATTATGCGCAGGCAGCTCAAGCTGCCGGGCCTCCTGTTCATCGGTCACTCCGCGACGTAAAGCGGCGGCGACACAAATATGCAAGGAGACAGCATGTTCGTCATGCAGAACCTGCCACGCCCGAACCAGATCAAACTCATCGCTGGCAGGCGCCGTCAGTTGATTCGCGTTGTAGACACCTTCACGATAGAAAAAGATGCTGATCAGTTCGTGACCTTCCTGCAAAACGGCGCGGGCGAACTGCAGCGCGCTACTGGCCTGTTGCGTACCATAAGCAGGCCCAGTCACCGTGATAGCAAAGCGCATTACTTATCCAGCCCCTGGAAATCCCCGCTTTTGAACTGGCGAATGTAGAGATATACCGTGTGCTTCGAGATATTCAACCGATCGGCAACCTGGTTAATGGCATCCTTGATATCAAAGATCCCTTTCTCGTAGAGATTCAATACGATCTGACGGTTTTTGGCATTGTTAGAAACGTTACGGTCGGCATTCACCTCTTCGATGGTGAACTCAAGCGTCTGGGCAACCAGGTCGTCTACTGATGAGGCAAAATTAACCTGAGAGTTCACTTCCGTCGTTTCCGGCGGAATAAAGGTGCTCATGATCTGCGAGAAAGGCACATCAAGGTTCATGTTAATACATAACAGACCAATAACCCGGTGCTCGCGGTTGCGAATAGCAATCGTGACCGATTTCATCAGCACACCGCTTTTGGCGCGAGTAAAATAGCATTTGGAAACGCTGCTATCGGCTCCTGTCATATCATGCAACATGCGCAACGCAAGGTCAGTAATGGGCGAGCCAATTTGACGACCGGTGTGCTCACCGTTAGCGATACGAATGGCGGAACATTTTAAGTCCTGCAATGAATGCAGTACGATTTCACAGTGGGAACCGATGAGCATCGCTAACCCGTCCACTACCGCTTCATAGGATTTGAGGATATCGAAGTCAGTCTGGTCAAAAGGACGTTGATCCAGTAAATCAAGCTCACTGGTCTCATTGGTTAAAAGCGACCTGGACATGAAAAAAAGCACTCCTTTTCAGGAGCCTGTCGTTATTGTCAGGGCAGGCTCATCATCATTATTAATCTGTCTAAAGTAATACAGCGCCTGAGGTTCTTTCCAGTCTTAATTATATCTGTCTGCAATAAAAAAGCCGCCGCCCCTGAAGGCGGCGGCTTAAATCAGATTACTTCTTAGCGTCAGCGGCTGGTGCTTCAGCAGCGGCTTCCGGTTTAGCATCGTCTTTCGGTGCCGGTTTGATATCCAGCAGTTCTACGTCAAACACCAGCGTAGAGTTAGCCGGGATACCCGGAACGCCTGTTTTGCCGTAAGCCAGATCCGGTGGAATGACCAGCTTGATTTTGCCGCCTTTCTTGATGTTTTTCAGGCCTTCGGTCCAGCCAGGGATCACGCCGTCCAGACGGAAAGAGAGCGGCTCGCCACGGGTGTAGGAGTTATCAAACTCTTTACCATCGATCAGCGTACCTTTGTAGTTGACCACAACAGTATCGCTATCTTTCGGCGCATCACCGGTACCGGCTTTCTCAATTTTGTACAGCAAACCAGATTTAGACGTTTTCACCCCTTTCTCTTTTGCAAAGGCATCGCGGTAAGCTTTACCTTTAGCCGCATTTTCAGATGCGTCTTTTTCCATTTTCTGCTGAGCGGCGGTTTTTACACGGGTTTCAAACGTCTGCAGAGTCTGTTCGATCTCCTGGTCGGACAGTTTGCTCTTATTGGCAAACGCGTCCTGCACACCGGCGATCAGCTGGTCTTTATCCAGTTTGATGCCCAGTTTCTCTTGTTCTTTCAGGGAGTTTTCCATGTAACGTCCCAGGGATGCACCCAGCGCATAAGCAGATTTCTGATCGTCATTTTTGAATGCCGATTTGCTGTCCGTTGCAGGGGTCGCTTTCGCTGCGGTATCAGCCGCAAATGTCAGCGGTGCATTCAGGGCGACGGCCATTGTGGTCGCCAGCAGCGTTACTTTAAACAGTGATTTCATCCATTTCTCCAGGGCCGGGGCATCTCACCCCAGGGTTATCGTAAAAAACAAAAAACGTACTATAGAACGTTGCCGAACAAATCTATATACAGACGTGCCTGAATATCGACTCATTTAGGACTATTTTTGTATGAATTAGTTTCCTGTCGCGCCCAACGATGCTGCGCGAATGCTGAAACTTCAGTAGAATCCGCCCGCAGGATCAGACAGAAGAGGTTACTCATGCACGATTGCACTTTAGAGACTCGCCTTGCCGAGCTGGAAAGCAGGCTGGCGTTTCAGGAAATCACTATTGAAGACCTCAACAAGACCGTTACCGCCCATGAGATAGAAATGGCCAGAATGCGCGAACATATGCGCCTGATGGTGGAAAAGCTGAAGGCCACTCAACCGTCACACATGGCTTCACAGGCAGAAGAAACGCCGCCGCCCCACTATTGAGACACAAAAAAAGCGGGTCTCCCCGCTTTTTTATTGCAGAGCGCTAGCGCGACGGAATTAGTGGCAACCGCAGCCGCCGTGACCGCCGCAACCACCTTTGCCATGATCGTGATCGTGGCCGTGGCCACCGCAGCACCCGTCATGGTCGTGGTCATGATCGTGGTCGTGACCATGAGCGCCGTGTACATGACCATGCTCCAGCTCTTCAGCCGTTGCTTCGCGAATCGCGACCACTTCAACGTTGAACTTCAGATTCTGGCCGGCCAGCATGTGGTTACCGTCGACAACAACGTGTTCGTCACCCACTTCGGTAATTTCAACCGGCACTGGCCCCTGATCGGTTTCAGCCAGGAAGCGCATGCCAACCTGCAGTTCATCAACGCCCATGAAAACGTCTTTAGGCACGCGCTGAACCAGGTTTTCGTCGTACTGGCCGTACGCGTCGTTAGCGCCGACTTCTACGTCGAATTTGTCGCCCACTTCGTGACCGCCCAGCGCATTTTCCAGGCCGGAAATCAGGGAACCGTGACCATGCAGGTAGTCCAGCGGCGCGCTTACCGGAGACTCATCAACCAACACACCGTCTTCTGTACGTACCTGATAGGCCAGGCTGACCACCAGGTCTTTTGCTACTTTCATGATATCTCCTGAGCATGGGAAGAATAGTGGCGCAGATTGTAGCGGAATTCTGCAGCCGTGTACCCTCTAGCTTAAAAAAAGCCGCCCGATAACGCTAGTCCGGATGAAAAATGCCTATCACTTGCTCTTCTTTGCGTACATGCTCACGGACCGCTTTATCCGCCTCACGCATCTGGTGACCGCACTTAACACACTCAACAATATCGACATTATTCTCACGCCACATCGCCAGCGAATCCAGAGCCTGGCACGCCGGACATTTCGCGCCGGCAATAAAACGTTTACGCACCGCCATACCCTTTACCTTTTATTCAAACTCGTCCCAGCCATCTAACTGCCGGCTCTCTTTTTGCATCTCTCGCTGAAAGATCTCCTCCAGCTCGCGCCGGGCTTCCCGCACGCGGGACACCTGAAGCGTATCACTCTGCACCGGCACTAACTCGCGCAGCATTCGCATATCAAGACGCCGAAAGTGCAACTGCGCGCGCTGCGCCTGATGAGGATGCATACCTATCGAGATAAGCGCTTTGCGTCCTAACTCCAGCGCACTGGAAAACGTTTCGCGCGAGAATTGCGTCACTCCGGCCTGCAGCAGTTCATGTGCTTCAACGCGTCCCCGCGCGCGCGCCAGAATATGCAGATGTGGAAAGTGTTGTTGACATATTTCCACCAGCTTCATGGTATCTTCCGGCTCGTTACAAGTAATCACAATCGACTGCGCATCTTCCGCCCCTGCCGAGCGCAGGAGTTCCAGTTGCGTGGCGTCGCCAAAATAAACTTTATAGCCATATTTGCGCATCAGATTCACCGCGCTGATATCGCGCTCCAGCACTGTAATGCGCATTTTGTTGGCCATCAGCAGACGGCCAATCACCTGGCCGAAACGCCCAAAACCGACGATAATAACCTGCGGTTTATCGTCTTCAACCCACGGAACCTCATCCTCTTCCTCCGGCGTGTTGAATCGCCGCGACAGCACCTTATCAATCAGCCTCATCAGCAACGGCGTGGTCATCATCGACAGCGTCACCGTTACTAACAGTAGCGCCATCTGGTCGTTCTGAAACAGGTGAAGCGAAGCCGGAATCGAAAACAGCACAAAAGCAAACTCCCCGCCCTGACTCAGCACGCCAGCAAACTGTACTCGCTCCGGACGGCGTAAACCGTACACGTGCGCCAGAAGATACAGGACGCCGCCTTTCACCGTCACCAGAATCGCAACGCTGGTAATGACCCACAATAAATGGGTGTACAGCACGCCAATATTTAGCGCCATACCAACGGAAATAAAGAACAGCCCCAACAAGAGCCCTTTAAATGGCTCAATGGCGGTTTCCAGTTCATGACGGTACTCGCTTTCTGCCAGCAGGACTCCCGCGATAAAGGTCCCCAGAGCCATCGACAAACCAAGCGCCTCCATAAACAGCGCCGATCCGAGAACCAATAGCAAAGATGCCGCGGTAAAGACCTCCCGTACGCCAGAGCCGGCAATAAAACGGAATACCGGTCGCAGCAGAAAACGGCCGCCGATCAGCATCCCGGAGAAGGCCAGAACTTTCATTCCTGTTTTGATCCAATCAACATGGTCGTCGCCTGAACCGACAAGCACAGGCACCAACGCCAGGGCCGGGATAACCGCCAGATCCTGAAACAGCAATACGGAGAAGCCCAGTTGCCCTGACTCGCTGCGGCTCATCCCTTTCTCGCGCATCAGTTGCAGCGCCATCGCAGTGGAGGACATCGCCAGGCCAATTCCCCCCACCACCGCGGCCCGCCACGAGAAGTCGCTAAGCATTAACAAACCACCAAGAATGAGTGCACTTAAAGCAACCTGTGCCGCCCCTACGCCAAAGATAGAGCTTCTCAGTCGCCAGAGCTTGGACGGATTCAGTTCCAGCCCAATGATAAACATCAGGAAGACGACGCCTAATTCCGAGAAGTGAAGAATTTCATCGACATCGCTAATAAATCGCAATCCCCAGGGGCCGATGGCGATCCCTGCCAGCAGATAGCCCAGTACAGCGCCAATTCCTAATCTCGCCGCCAGCGGTACCGCCACCACGGCGGCAAAGAGAAATAATACGCCTGCCAGTAATAGATCAGCTCCCGCCATTTGAACCTCCCCCCGTAACAGGGCTCGCCAGCCAGTCGCCATAAGCGCGGGCGCGGCTTTTCAGTTCGTCGGGAGCCTGACGCCGCGCCCAGTAGACGATGATTGGGTTCATCCAGTGCATACGGCACATACCGGCTGTCAGTTCGAAAGGGCGGAGAATGTCATTCATCGGGTAACGGTAGGCATCACGTCGATAGGCGCTCTCCGGTTCTCCGGTCGTTATCACACTGCGCCAGTACTTTCCCGCCAGTTGATTCCCTCCCGCTCCGCTGGCAAAACCGCGGCTTAACACTCTATCCAGCCACTCTTTCATTAGCGCCGGACAGCTCCAGGTATATAACGGGTGCTGGAAAACGATCACTTCATGCTGGCGCAGAAGGTCCTGCTCACAGGCGATATCGATAAAAAAATCCGGATAATGTGCATAGAGATCGTGCACGGTAACATTCGGCAGTTGTAACGCCGGTTCAAGTAAAACCCGGTTGGCCACGGAATCCTGAGATTCTGGGTGGGCATACAACAGCAAGACTTTCGCTGCCTGAGACATCTTTCCCTCCCGAACATCTTCTGGCGGCCTGTGCAGCGGCTGCGTTCCGACGCAACCAGAATGACTTTGTGTATCATCTTCATTTTGGGCTACCATTGCGGCCCGGTTGAGCGAGCGCTTCGCTCCACACTACATTATCATAATGACAAATTAACATAGTCAGAACATACGGCGCCTTATGATTGTTTTCTCCTCGTTACAGATTCGTCGCGGCGTACGCGTCCTGCTGGACAACGCGACTGCCACTATCAACCCCGGGCAAAAAGTTGGCCTGGTGGGTAAAAACGGCTGCGGTAAATCCACGCTGCTTTCGCTGTTGAAAAACGAGATCAGCGCCGATGGCGGCTCTGCGACCTTCCCTGGCAGCTGGCAGCTGGCATGGGTTAATCAGGAAACCCCGGCGCTGCCACAGCCCGCCATTGACTATGTTATTGATGGCGATCGCGAATTCCGCAATCTGGAGGCCGCTTTGCGCGAGGCCAACGAACGCAACGACGGTCATGCTATTGCGACGATACACGGCAAACTGGACGCCATCGACGCCTGGACCGTTCGCTCACGCGCCGCCAGCCTGTTGCACGGTCTGGGTTTCAGCAATGACCAGTTGGAAAGGCCGGTAAGCGACTTTTCCGGCGGCTGGCGTATGCGCCTTAACCTGGCGCAGGCGCTGATTTGCCGCTCCGACCTGTTGCTGCTTGATGAACCCACTAACCACCTCGATCTCGATGCGGTCATCTGGCTGGAAAAGTGGCTTCGGGGTTATACCGGTACGCTGATCCTGATCTCGCACGATCGTGATTTCCTTGACCCGATCGTCGATAAGATTATCCATATCGAACAACAGACGATGTTTGAGTACACCGGTAATTACAGTTCGTTTGAAATTCAGCGCGCAACGCGCCTTTCGCAACAGCAGGCGATGTATGAGAGCCAGCAGCAGCGTGTCGCACATCTGCAAAGCTATATCGACCGTTTTCGCGCGAAAGCCACCAAGGCCAAACAGGCGCAAAGCCGCATCAAAATGCTTGAACGCATGGAGCTCATTGCTCCGGCCCACGTTGATAACCCGTTCCACTTTAGCTTCCGCGCGCCGGAAAGCCTGCCCAACCCGCTGTTGAAGATGGAAAAGATCAGCGCGGGTTATGGTGAGCGAGTGATTCTCGACTCAATCAAGCTGAATCTGGTCCCGGGTTCACGTATCGGTCTTCTGGGGCGTAACGGCGCCGGTAAATCAACGCTGATAAAACTGCTGGCCGGTGAATTACAGCCGCTGCACGGTGAAATTGCTCTGGCGAAGGGCATCAAGCTCGGCTATTTCGCTCAGCATCAACTTGAATTTCTGCGTGCGGACGAATCGCCGTTGCAACATCTGGCGCGTCTGGCGCCGCAGGAGACGGAGCAGAAACTGCGCGACTATCTTGGCGGTTTTGGCTTCCAGAGCGACAAGGTCAATGAAGAGACAAAACGCTTCTCCGGCGGCGAGAAAGCGCGCCTGGTTCTGGCGTTAATCGTCTGGCAGCGGCCAAATCTGTTACTGCTGGATGAGCCCACCAACCATCTCGATCTTGATATGCGTCAGGCCCTGACCGAAGCGCTGATAGATTTTGAAGGCGCGCTGGTGGTGGTCTCGCATGACCGTCATCTGATTCGCTCCACCACCGACGATCTTTATCTGGTGCACGATAGCAAAGTCGAACCTTTCGACGGCGATCTCGAAGACTACCAGCAGTGGTTGAGCGATACGCAAAAACAGGAAAATCAATCCCCAGCGGGATCGAAAGAGAACAGCAATAGCGCGCAGGCACGTAAAGACCAAAAGCGTCGGGAAGCCGAATTGCGTGCTCAAACCCAGCCGCTGCGTAAAGAGATTGCCCGTCTGGAAAAAGAGATGGAAAAGTTGAACGCTAAACTGGCGCTGATCGAGGAGAAGCTCAGCGACAGCGGTTTATACGAGCAAAGCCGCAAAGCAGAGCTCACAGAGTGTTTACAGCAACAGGCCAGCGCCAAATCCTCGCTTGAAGAGTGTGAAATGGCCTGGCTGGAAGCCCAGGAACAACTGGAGCAAATGTTGCAGGAGAGTTAAAGGTGGCCCACTATTCCGGTCAGACATGCTAAACGCGCAAGAGCAATGTCAAACTTCAGAGCAACGCGGGTTTCGCCTGGCCACAAGACCACATATTGGCTAACCTGCGTATTTTATGCGCGGTATAGTATGTATAAAGATTCCGAACAGCTCTGGTGCTATGGTTGATATTACCCCCACTGAAATGACGCCTCCTGAAGACGACTCGCAGCAGTTTCATCCGATGCGCGGCGTAAGCAATCGTCATTTGCAAACCATGTTGCCGCGGCTAATCCGTCGCAAGCTCCGTTTCACACCACACTGGCAGCGCCTTGAATTACCGGACGGCGACTTTGTTGATCTGGCATGGAGCGAAGATCCTTCCCAGGCGCGCCATAAACCGCGCCTGGTGGTGTTTCATGGCCTTGAGGGCAGCCTGCATAGCCCCTATGCCCACGGCTTAATCCATGCGGCGATGCAGCGTGGCTGGCTGGGCGTGGTGATGCATTTTCGCGGCTGTAGCGGCGAGCCGAACCGCAATAACCGCATCTACCATTCAGGCGAAACGGAAGATGCCACCTGGTTCCTGCGCTGGCTCCAGCGCGAATATGGCTGCGTGCCGACGGCCGCGGTAGGCTATTCCCTCGGAGGCAATATGTTAGGCTGCCTGCTGGCGAAAGAAGGCGACGATATTCCCGTCAATGCCGCAGTGATCGTCTCAGCGCCATTTATGCTGGAAGCCTGTAGCTATCATATGGACAAAGGGTTTTCCCGTGTTTATCAACGCTACCTGCTCAACCTGTTGAAAGCTAACGCCGCGCGCAAACTCAAAGCCTATCCAGGCTCGCTGCCCGTCGATTTACGTCAGCTAAAAAGCATGCGCCGCATCCGGGAGTTTGACGACAGCATTACCGCCCGGATCCACGGTTTTGCCGATGCGCTGGACTACTATCGCCAGTGCAGCGCCATGCCGCGCTTAAGCGATATCACGAAACCAACGTTGATTATTCATGCGAAAGACGACCCTTTTATGGATCACCATTCGATTCCCCCGCAGGAACAGCTTCCGGCAAATGTCGAATATCAGCTCACGGAGCACGGCGGGCATGTTGGTTTCGTCGGCGGTACGCTGCGTAAGCCAGAGATGTGGCTGGAAAAACGGATTCCGGCCTGGCTAACCCGCTGGTTAGGAGGGAAAATATGATTATTCCCTGGCAGGATCTCGATCCCGAAACGCTGGATAATCTGATTGAAAGCTTTGTATTACGCGAAGGCACCGATTATGGTGAGCATGAACGTTCGCTGACAGATAAAGTCTCTGATGTTAAACAACAGCTAAAAAGCGGAGAAGCCGTGCTGGTGTGGTCAGAACTGCACGAGACGGTCAACATCATGCCCCGCAAGCAGTTTCACGGCTAAAGCGGCGCACACTATTGTTTACCCTGGGAGTTGTTATGTCTGCCAAACATCCGGTGATTGCCGTCACGGGCTCCAGCGGCGCGGGAACCACGACCACCAGCCTCGCCTTTCGCAAAATCTTCGCGCAGTTAAACCTGCACGCCGCTGAAGTGGAAGGCGACAGCTTTCACCGCTATACCCGCCCGGAAATGGACATGGCGATCCGCAAGGCGCGGGATCAGGGCAAGCATATCAGTTACTTTGGCCCTGAAGCGAACGACTTCGGCCTGCTGAAACAGACTTTCGTTGAATACGGGCAGAGCGGCAAAGGTCAGTCGCGCAAGTATTTACATACCTATGATGAAGCCGTGCCGTGGAACCAGGTGCCGGGGACCTTCACCCCCTGGCAACCACTCCCCGAACCCACTGACGTACTGTTTTATGAAGGGCTGCATGGCGGCGTCGTTACGCCGCAGCATGATGTCGCGAGCCATGTCGACCTGCTGGTCGGCGTCGTGCCCATCGTCAATCTGGAGTGGATCCAGAAGCTTATCCGCGACACCAGCGAACGCGGGCACTCCCGTGAGGCGGTAATGGATTCCGTCGTTCGCTCAATGGAGGATTACATCAATTTCATCACCCCGCAGTTTTCGCGTACCCATCTCAACTTCCAGCGCGTTCCCACGGTGGATACCTCCAATCCCTTTGCGGCCAAAGCCATTCCTTCACTGGATGAGAGCTTTGTCGTTATCCATTTCCGTAATCTGAGAAACATCGATTTCCCCTGGCTTCTGGCCATGCTTCAGGGCTCGTTTATCTCACATATGAACACTCTGGTTGTACCGGGAGGCAAAATGGGACTGGCGATGGAGCTGATCATGACGCCGCTGGTCGAGCGGCTGATGGAAGGCAGGAAAATCAGTTAACGAATGACTCCCCCCGGTAGCGCGAACGTCTGCCGGGGTCTTGTTGGCTTACTCTTCGATCACTTCATAAGAGTGGGTAATATTTACCGCTTTCTCCAGCATCAGCGCCACCGAGCAATATTTTTCCGCTGACAGGTCAACAGCACGAGAAACGGCAGCCTCTTTCAGCGCCTTACCGGTCACGATAAAATGCAGATTAATATGGGTAAACAGACGCGGCGCCTCTTCCCGACGTTCCGAGGTCAGCTTGACTTCACAGTTGGTGACGTTATGGCGCCCCTTCTGTAAAATGGAGACGACGTCAATCGCGCTGCATCCGCCCGCCGCCATCAGCACCATTTCCATCGGGCTGGGGGCTTTATCACCGGAATTCCCGTCCATCAGAATCTGGTGACCAGAAGCCGACTCTCCAATGAAGGTTAACCCTTCAACCCACTTCACTCGCGCTTGCATAAATTGAACTCCAGAGCTGTAATTTTCCTGACAGATTACGCGCACATAACAATTCTGGCAACGGAAGGCGACCTGGGTCATGCTGAAGCGAGACACCAGGAGACATGCAGCGAAAGCTATGCTAAAACAGTCTGGATGCTACAGTAATACATTGATGTACTGCATGTATGCAGAGGAGTTCACATTACAGGCTGCGGAAAAATTCCAGCCAGATTCCCAGGTACAGGGATTTAATACGATTGCATGCCCGGATGCCGTGTAGTGTCGGCACCCGGAGATAGCTGATAACAGAGGATAACCGCGCATGGTGCTTGGCAAACCGCAAACAGACCCTACCCTCGAATGGTTCTTGTCTCATTGCCACATTCATAAGTACCCCTCAAAGAGCACGCTGATCCACCAGGGTGAGAAAGCAGAAACGCTGTACTACATCGTTAAAGGCTCAGTGGCTGTACTCATCAAGGATGAAGAAGGCAAAGAGATGATCCTCTCTTACCTCAACCAGGGCGATTTCATCGGTGAATTAGGCTTGTTTGAAGAAGGTCAGGAACGTAGCGCCTGGGTACGTGCTAAAACCGCATGTGAAGTGGCTGAAATCTCCTACAAAAAATTCCGTCAGTTGATCCAGGTAAACCCGGATATCCTGATGCGTCTCTCTTCGCAAATGGCGCGTCGCCTGCAGGTTACGTCTGAGAAAGTGGGTAACCTTGCCTTCCTCGACGTTACCGGTCGCATCGCTCAGACGCTGCTGAATCTGGCAAAACAGCCGGATGCAATGACCCACCCCGACGGTATGCAAATTAAAATTACCCGTCAGGAAATTGGTCAGATCGTCGGCTGCTCCCGCGAAACCGTTGGCCGGATACTGAAAATGCTGGAAGATCAAAACCTGATCTCCGCGCACGGTAAAACTATCGTCGTCTACGGTACCCGTTAAGTCGGTAAAACGGCGTATTGTCAGACAATACGCCGTTTTTGTTTCCTCCCCATGTGGCGCAGGCTGATTTATCACCCGGAAGTCAACTATGCACTGCGGCAAACGCTGGTGTTATGTCTGCCAGTTGCAACGGGACTTCTTCTTGGTCATTTACAGCAGGGACTCCTGTTTTCCCTCGTTCCTGCCTGCTGCAATATTGCCGGTCTGGATACACCGCATAAACGCTTCTTTAAGCGCCTGATCATTGGCGGCTGCTTGTTCGCTGGCAGTAGCCTGATTGTCCAGCTCCTTCTGCAGCGGGAAATTCCTTTACCACTAATCCTGACCGGGCTGACCCTGATTCTCGGCGTTACTGCCGAAATCAGTTCGCTTCATGCGAGATTGTTACCCGCCTCGCTTATCGCCGCCAGTTTTACTCTGAGCCTTGCAGGCAATATGCCGATCCAGGAACCGTTGCTAATCTATGCACTCGGCACCCTATGGTATGGAATTTTTAACTGGTTCTGGTTTTGGCTGTGGCGCGAACAGCCGCTGCGCGAATCTCTGAGCCTGCTCTATCGGGAGCTGGCCAGTTATTGTGAAGCCAAATACAGCCTGCTGACCCAGCATACCGATCCGGCCACCTCGTTGCCGCCCCTGCTCAACCGCCAGCAAAAAGTGGTCGATCTGATTACCCAGTGCTACCAGCAGATGCATATGCTGGCGGCCAACCAGCACAGCGATCATAAACGCCTGCTGCGCGCTTTCCAGGTTGGTCTGGATCTCCAGGAGCACATCTCCGTCAGCCTGCACCAACCGGAAGAGGTGCAGAAACTGGTGGAGCGCAGCCACGCAGAAGCAGTGATTCGCTGGAACGCGCAAACCATCGCCGCTCGACTGCGCGAACTGGCGGATGATCTGCTTTACCATCGCTATCCTCAGCGCTTTCAGATGGATAAACAGATCGGCGCTCTGGAAAAGATCGCCTGGCAGCATCCGGATAACCCGGTCGGCCAGTTTTGCGCCTGGCATTTCAGTCGCATTGCCCGGGTTTTACGCACCCAGCGCCCTCTGTACTCCCGAAATCTGATGGCGGATAAAACCCGCCGCCTGCCGCTGCTACCGGCGTTGAAAAGCTATCTGTCGCTTAAATCACCGGCGTTACGTAACGCGGCGCGCATCAGCGTAATGCTGAGTGTCGCCAGCCTGATGGGCAGCGCGTTGCATTTACCAAAACCCTACTGGATTTTGATGACCGTGCTCTTCGTGACGCAAAACGGCTACAGCGCAACACGGGTGCGGATCGTCCACCGGGCTGCCGGGACATTTGCCGGATTAGTCATCGCCGGACTGACGCTGCATTTTCACGTCCCGGAAGGTTATACGCTAACCGCCATGCTCTTCATCACGCTATTAAGCTACCTGATTATTCGTAAGAATTACGGCTGGGCGATGGTCGGGTTTACCGTTACGGCGGTATATACCCTGCAACTGCTCACCCTGAACGGCGAACAGATTATTGTTGCCAGGCTGGTTGATACGCTGATTGGCTGCCTGATTGCCTTCGGCGGAATGCTCTGGTTATGGCCGCAGTGGCAGAGCGGCCTGCTACGCAAAAACGCCCACGATGCGCTGGAAGCCGATCAGGAAGCCATCCGGCTTATTCTTAGCGACGATCATCAGGCCCCTGCGCTGGCCTATCAGCGAATGCGCGTCAATCAGGCCCATAATGCGCTGTTTAACTCACTGAATCAGGCGATGCTGGAACCTGGTTTTAACACACACTATCTGGAAGATATGAAGCTGTGGGTCACCCATAGCCAGTTCATCGTCGAACATATTAATGCCATGACAACGCTGGCGCGCGAGCACAATATGCTGACGCCGGATTTAGCGCAACGTTATCTGGAGTCGTGCGAAATTGCGCTCCAGCGCTGTCAGCAACGTCTGGATTCCGATGGGCCAGGCAGCGCAGGAGATGTGAACATTATGGAAGCGCAGGATGCCGAGGTTCCCCGCGGCCCGCTCAGCGCCATGGAGCAGCATTTGCAGCGGATCCTTGGGCATCTGAACACCATGCACACGATTTCGTCGGTGGCATGGCGTCAGCGCCCACATCATGGCATCTGGCTACGGGCCGCTAAGCGCTAAGCACGCGCTCAACCGCATGGGCAAAGCGCGTCATCCCTTCGGCAATATCGCTGTCGTCAATCACCAGCGACGGCACAAAACGCATCACGTCCGGGCCGGCATTAAGTACCATCACCCCGGCATCTGCCGCGGCATACAGAAAATCACGCGCCCGGCCTTTATACTGTGGTTTCAGCTCAGCGCCGATCAACAGCCCCATCCCGCGGATATCGCTGAACAGCTCGAACCTGGCGTCAATTTGCTGGAGCTGTTTAACGAACAACGCCCGTTTAGCCGTGACCCCCTCAAGCACTTCCGGCGTATTAATCAGATCGAACGCCGCCCCGCCGACCGCGCAGGCCAGCGGGTTGCCGCCGTAGGTTGAACCATGAGAACCCGCATGGAAAGCGCTGGCGATTTCATGGGTAGTCAACATTGCGCTAATAGGGAAACCGCCGCCAAGCGCCTTAGCGCTGGTCAGAATATCCGGCGTCACGCCATAGTGCATATACGCGAACAGCGAGCCTGTGCGCCCCATGCCGCACTGTACTTCATCAAACACCAATAGTGCCTGGTGCTGGTCGCACAGTTCACGCAGCCCTTGCAGGAATTCAGGCGTTGCCGCCATAACGCCGCCTTCCCCCTGAATTGGCTCAACCACCACCGCACAGGTATGATCGTCCATCACGGCCTTCACCGCATGCAGGTCATTGAACGGCACGTGAATGATATCGGCGGGTTTCGGGCCAAAACCATCGGAGTATTTTGGCTGGCCGCCGACGGACACGGTAAACAGCGACCGACCGTGGAAAGCGTTATGGAAAGCGATAATTTTAGTTTTGTACGGATTATGACGCGTCACGGTGTAATGGCGTGCCAGTTTGAAAGCCGTTTCATTGGCTTCCGTCCCGGAGTTCATAAATACCACACGGTCAGCAAACGTCGCATCGACCAGCTTCCGGCCCAGGCGCAAAGCCGGTTCATTGGTGAAAACGTTACTGGTGTGCCACAGCTTTTCACCCTGTTCATGGAGTGCCGCCACCAGCGCCGGATGGCAATGACCGAGCGCGGTTACAGCAATACCGCCAGCGAAATCAACGTACTCTTTGCCCTGCTGATCCCATACGCGGCTACCTTTACCCTTCACCGGAATAAATTCTGCCGGTGCATAAATCGGCAAAATGACCTCATCGAATGTCGCGCGGGTGATTGCCGGTTGTTCTGTTGCCATGTCATGCCCATCCTTCTTCGTTATGCAGCGATGATTATGATAATCTAATCACAAAATATGCATAAAAAATCACTCAATGGCAACCACAAATCACCGATTGAGAAAGTTTGCCAGCAGTTGATGCCCCTGCTCGCTGAGAATACTCTCCGGATGAAACTGCACGCCCTCCAGATCAAATTCACGGTGGCGAATCCCCATAATTTCGCCCTCTTCGCTTCGGGCGGTCACCTCAAAGCATTCGGGTAACGTCAAAGGAGCAATCAACAAAGAGTGGTAGCGGGTGACGGTAAGTGGATTATTCAGCCCCTGGAACACGCCTTGACCATTGTGGCTGACAGGCGACGTTTTACCGTGCATCACTCTGACGGCCCGCACGATAGTGGCGCCGAAAACCTGCGCGATTGCCTGATGGCCCAGGCAAACGCCTAAAAGTGGGATCTTGCCGGAAAAGTGGCGAACCACCGCCAGCGAAATCCCTGATTCATCTGGCGTGCAGGGGCCCGGAGAGATAACAATTTTCGTCGGCGCAAGCGCGATAATCCCCTCCAGCGTCAGCTCATCGTTACGCCTGACCAGCACTTCCGCCCCCAGCTCACAAAAATACTGATACAAATTCCAGGTGAAAGAATCGTAGTTGTCGATAAGCAGGATCATAGCGGCTCCGGAAGTCACAAACCGGGCTATTTTACTCAGATTCGCGGTTTTCGCTTATCACTTTGCAAAAGACAGGTTGATTTATCTGGCGGGCGATACGGAGAGGACATTGCGCGAGCATCGCACCCGCGCAGGAGGAATGCTTTATGGCAGCACTTTTGCCGACAGAATAACGATAGGTTTAGACGGGACATTCTGATATGGCCCAACATTATGAGTCGGTACCTGAGAAATCTTATCCGCCACGTCCATGCCTTTTACCACTTTACCAAAGACCGCATAGCCAAAATCACGCTGACCGTGATCGAGGAAAGCGTTATCCGCAATATTGATAAAGAACTGACTGGTGGCGCTGTCGCGATCGGCGGTACGCGCCATCGCGATGGTCCCGCGGGTATTGCGCAGACCGTTATCGGCTTCATTTTTAATCGGTGGATTCGGCTGCTTTTGCTGCATTTGTTCGTTAAAACCGCCGCCCTGTATCATAAAACCCGGAATGACACGGTGAAAGGTGGTGTGGTTATAGAAACCACTGTTAACGTACTTCAGGAAATTCTCAACCGAGATCGGCGCTTTCTGGCTATTTAGCTCCAGCTCAATATTGCCCGCAGAGGTAGTCAGCAACACATGGGGATCCCCCTTTGCCGCCATGGCAGGGGAAAATGCTGAAATGGCAAAAACGGCAGCCACCGCCGCGAGAGTTGATTTGAGCATGGACATTCCTTAACGGAGCAGGATAAAAAAGCAAGTGGCTTGATTCTAAAGAGCCTTTGTCCCGTGGGCCAGCCTTTTACCTAATTTTACTTAGCTGAAATACTTGTAACGTTCCTCCCTCATTGAACTGTCAATAATAAATGTGATTTATGTCACATATAAATATGCAAAAATATTTATATTTCATAATAAACATTGCTTACATCACCCAAACGAATAAAATCTGTCCGCCCGGCGCAAAGTCAACGCGCTTTACATTTCTATTCACAGGCCAGTCATGACTAACAGCAACCGTATCAAGCTCACATGGATCAGCTTCTTCTCCTACGCCCTGACCGGCGCGTTGGTGATCGTCACCGGGATGGTGATGGGAAACATCGCAGATTATTTCCATCTGCCCGTTTCCAGTATGAGCAACACCTTTACCTTCCTTAACGCCGGTATCCTGATTTCTATCTTTCTGAATGCCTGGCTGATGGAAATCGTTCCGCTGAAAACCCAGCTTCGCTTCGGCTTTATTCTGATGGTGCTGGCCGTCGCGGGGCTGATGTTCAGCCACAGCCTGGCGCTGTTCTCCGCGTCAATGTTTGTCCTGGGCCTGGTCAGCGGGATCACCATGTCGATCGGTACCTTCCTGATCACCCATCTGTATGAAGGGCGTCAGCGCGGCGCGCGTCTGCTGTTTACCGACTCTTTCTTCAGCATGGCGGGCATGATCTTCCCGATGCTGGCGGCTTATCTGCTGGCGCGCAGCATCGAATGGTACTGGGTTTATGCCTGCATCGGCCTGGTCTACGTCGCTATTTTCGTGCTGACTTTTGGCTGTGAATTCCCGGTATTGGGTAAAAAAGCCCAGCAGGACAGCCAGCCGGTGGTAAAAGAGAAATGGGGTATCGGCGTGCTGTTTCTCTCCATTGCCGCCTTGTGCTATATCCTCGGCCAGTTAGGTTTTATCTCCTGGGTGCCGGAATACGCCAAAGGCCTGGGTATGAGTCTTGGCGATGCGGGTAAACTGGTGAGCGATTTCTGGATGTCGTACATGATCGGTATGTGGTCATTCAGCGTTATCCTGCGCTTCTTTGACCTGCAGCGTATTCTGACCGTGCTGGCTGGCCTGGCGACGGTACTGATGTATCTGTTTATTAACGGTTCGCCGGAACATATGCCATGGTTTATCCTGAGCCTCGGTTTCTTCTCCAGCGCGATCTACACTTCAATCATTACCCTGGGCTCGCTGCAGACTAAAGTATCATCCCCTAAACTGGTCAACTTTATTCTGACCTGCGGCACCGTCGGCACCATGCTGACCTTCGTCGTGACCGGCCCTATCGTCGCCGCCAGCGGCCCGCTGGCCGCGCTGCATACCGCTAACGGCCTCTATGCCGTAGTATTTGTGATGTGTCTGATCCTCGGCTTTGTTTCCCGTCACCGCCAGAACAACGCGGCTGTGGCATCGCACTAAGCCTCAGGCCCCTTTGTTCCGGCAAAGGGGCTATTTCGGCTAAAAAACAGCTCCTCTCCGCCGCTATCCGTCTGCACCCAGGTCTGCGCCAGCTGCGTTGTGGCGATCACTCTCCCCTGACGAATTGACCAGCGTACCGGAACCTGGCAGCGTACCGCTTCAAAACCATTTTCGGCAGGCAGAATCACCAGATTCGCCATATTCCCGGTCGCAATACCGTAATCGCTCAGGCCCAACGTGCGGGCGCTGTTTTCCGTCACCAGTTTCAGCCCATCGTTAATCTGCTGATAGCCCATCATCTGACAAACGTGCAGCCCCATGTGCAGCACCTGCAGCATATTGCCGGTCCCCAGCGGATACCACGGGTCAAAGACATCATCATGACCAAAACAGACGTTTATTCCCGCCGCCAGCAGCTCCTTAACCCGGGTAATTCCGCGACGCTTCGGATAGTCATCAAACCGTCCCTGCAGATGGATATTAACCAGCGGATTCGCAACGAAATTAATACCGGAAAGCTTCAGTAAGCGGAAAAGACGCGAGGTATAAGCGCCATTATAGGAGTGCATTGCGGTAGTATGGCTGGCGGTCACTCGCGGCCCGCTCCCTTCTTTTAGCGCCAGGGCCGCCACGGTTTCGACGAATCGCGACTGCTCATCATCGATTTCATCGCAGTGAATATCCAGCGGCCGCTGATACTTCTGCGCCAGGCGAAAAGCGATATGCAGGGATTCCACGCCATATTCCCGCGTGAACTCAAAATGGGGGATCGCGCCCACCACATCGGCTCCCAGGCGTAGCGCCTCTTCCAGCAAAGCTTCACCGTTGGGGTAAGATAAAATGCCTTCTTGCGGGAAGGCGACAATCTGTAATTCTACCCACGGCGCCACCTCCTGTTTTACCTCCAGCATCGCTTTGAGCGCGGTCAGCGTAGGATCAGAAACATCCACATGGGTACGGACAAACTGAATGCCGTTGGCAATCTGCCATTTCAGCGTTTTCCACGCCCGGGTTTTCACGTCCTCATGGCTCAATAACGCCTTACGCTCCGCCCAGCGTTCAATTCCTTCAAACAACGTCCCGGACTGATTCCAGTTCGGCTCACCGGCAGTTTGGGTCGTATCGAGGTGAATATGCGGTTCAATAAAAGGCGGAATTGCCAGTCCACCGCGGGCATTCAATACTTCATAACTTTCGCTACGCGCCTCTCTCATTGGGGTGATATCCCCGAAGCGCCCCTTGTCTATCGCTATCTGCCATAACCCTTCGCGATCGGGCAGACGAACATTCTCAATTAACCAAAGCGGCGCTGCTGTCATATCGATGGCTCCCGTAAATATTGCTGAAGGTAGGCGTAACCCGGTGTGGTTGCTTGTAGCTAGCGTTGTACATAAAAAAAGCAAAAAGGAAAAGCCAGCGTTTTCCATAACTTATAAAAACACTGATAAATCATTAGCATACCCATTAAGTGGTAGGCAAAGGTGCAATTGATTTGCATCAATAAGCGTCACGACTGAATCGTTAAGGTAGGCGGTAATAGAAAAGAAATCGAGGCAAAAATGAGCAAAGTCAGACTCGCTATTATCGGTAATGGTATGGTCGGCCATCGCTTTATTGAGGACCTTCTTGATAAATCCGACGCTGCCAATTTTGACATTACCGTGTTCTGTGAAGAACCCCGCAAAGCATACGACCGTGTCCACCTCTCTTCCTACTTCTCCCACCACACCGCTGAAGAGCTGTCTCTGGTGCGTGAAGGCTTTTATGAGAAGCACGGCGTTAACGTTCTGGTCGGCGAACGCGCCATTACGATCAACCGTCAGGAGAAGGTCATCCACTCCAGCGCGGGTCGTACGGTCTATTACGATAAACTGATCATGGCGACCGGCTCCTGGCCGTGGATCCCGCCAATTAAAGGTTCCGAAACCCAGGACTGCTTTGTTTACCGTACCATTGAAGATCTCAACGCCATTGAAGCCTGCGCCCGTCGCAGCAAACGCGGCGCGGTGGTCGGCGGCGGCCTGCTGGGTCTGGAAGCCGCTGGCGCGCTGAAAAACTTAGGCGTCGAAACCCACGTTATCGAATTTGCCCCCATGCTGATGGCAGAACAGCTGGATCAGATGGGCGGCGAGCAGCTACGCCGTAAAATCGAAAGCATGGGCGTGCGCGTACACACCAGCAAAAACACCAAAGAGATCGTTCAGGAAGGCACCGAAGCGCGTAAAACCATGCGTTTTGCCGACGGTAGCGAGCTGGAAGTCGATTTCATCGTTTTCTCTACCGGTATCCGCCCGCGTGACAAACTGGCCACCCAGTGCGGCCTGGACGTCGCTCAGCGCGGCGGTATCGTGATTAACGACGCCTGCCAGACGTCTGACCCGGATATCTACGCGATTGGCGAATGCGCCAGCTGGCACAACCGCGTGTACGGTCTGGTCGCGCCTGGCTACAAAATGGCGCAGGTTGCCGTTGACCACATCCTCGAAACCGAAAACGCGTTTGAAGGCGCAGACCTCAGCGCCAGGCTGAAGCTGCTGGGCGTAGACGTCGGCGGCATTGGCGATGCGCATGGCCGCACGCCGGGCGCGCGTAGCTACGTTTACCTCGACGAAAGCAAAGAGGTCTACAAACGCCTCATCGTCAGCGAAGACAACAAAACCCTGCTCGGCGCGGTGCTGGTGGGCGATACCAGCGATTACGGCAACCTGCTGCAACTGGTGCTGAACGCGATTGAACTGCCGGAAAACCCGGACTCGCTGATCCTGCCGGCACATTCTGGCAGCGGTAAGCCTTCCATTGGCGTTGATAAACTGCCGGACAGCGCGCAAATCTGTTCCTGCTTTGACGTCACCAAAGGGATGCTGGTCGCCGCCATCAACAAAGGCTGCCACACCGTTGCGGCGCTGAAAGCGGAAACCAAAGCCGGTACTGGCTGCGGCGGCTGTATTCCGCTGGTTACTCAGGTTCTGAACGCCGAACTGGCGAAACAGGGTATTGAAGTGAACAACAACCTGTGTGAGCACTTTGCGTACTCACGTCAGGAACTGTTCCACCTCATCCGCGTGGAAGGCATTAAAACCTTTGAAGAACTGCTGGCGAAACACGGTAAAGGCTACGGCTGCGAAGTGTGTAAACCGACCGTCGGTTCTCTGCTGGCCTCCTGCTGGAACGAATACATTCTGAAGCCGCAGCACACCCCGCTACAGGATACCAACGACAACTTCCTGGCGAACATCCAGAAAGATGGCACCTACTCCGTGATCCCGCGTTCTGCGGGCGGCGAAATCACGCCGGAAGGTCTGGTGGCCGTAGGTCGCATCGCGCGTGAGTTTAACCTGTACACCAAAATTACCGGTTCTCAGCGTATCGGTCTGTTCGGCGCGCAGAAAGACGATCTGACGGAAATCTGGCGTCAGTTGATTGAAGCGGGCTTCGAAACCGGTCACGCGTATGCCAAAGCGCTGCGTATGGCGAAAACCTGCGTGGGCAGCACCTGGTGCCGCTACGGCGTGGGCGACAGCGTCGGCTTCGGCGTCGAGCTGGAAAACCGCTACAAAGGCATCCGTACCCCGCACAAAATGAAATTTGGCGTCTCCGGCTGTACCCGTGAATGTGCGGAAGCCCAGGGTAAAGATGTGGGGATTATCGCCACGGAAAAAGGCTGGAACCTGTACGTCTGCGGTAACGGCGGGATGAAACCGCGTCATGCAGACCTGCTGGCGGCGGATATCGACCGCGAAACGCTGGTTAAATACCTCGACCGCTTCATGATGTTCTACATCCGTACCGCCGACAAACTGACCCGTACCGCACCGTGGTTAGATAACCTGGAAGGCGGCATCGACTACCTGAAGTCGGTCATCATCGACGACAAACTGGGCCTGAACGCGCATCTGGAAGAAGAGATGACCCGCCTGCGTGAAGCGGTGGTGTGCGAGTGGACGGAGACCGTAAATACACCGTCCGCGCAGGTTCGTTTCAGACACTTTATCAACAGCGATAAGCGCGACCCGAATGTTCAGGTGGTTCCTGAGCGTGAACAGCATCGTCCGGCGACGCCGTATGAACGCATTCCGGTAACTCTGGTGGAGGAAAACGCATGAGCCAGTGGAAAAACATCTGCAAAATCGATGACATTCTGCCGGAAACCGGCGTCTGCGCGCTGTCAGGCGAAAAGCAGGTCGCCATTTTCCGTCCATATCACAGCGACCAGGTGTTCGCGATCAGCAACATCGACCCGTTTTTTGAGTCCAGCGTGCTGTCGCGCGGGTTGATTGCCGAGCATCAGGGCGAACTGTGGGTTGCCAGTCCGCTGAAAAAACAGCGTTTCCGTCTGAGTGACGGTCTGTGCATGGAAGATGAAAGCCATTCCGTCGCGCACTACGAAGCTCGCGTGAAAGACGGCGTGGTGCAACTGCGCATTTGATGAATCTGGAGGCGCAACGCCTGGTACTGAACGCGTCAGTCAGGCAGCCTGACGACAATGGAGGCTCACCGGCCGTGAATTACTCTCGGGAATACTTTGTCCGGTATCGTATTCATGGGATCAGGTTATTGGTATGCTACGACAAAAGCGGAGCCCCGGCTCCGGAAAAATAAACAGGAGTCTGTTTTAGCAGGTTTGAATACGCGCTGTGCGCCCCCCCTTCTCACGTACACGCGGCACGTGAGAAGGGTTTGCCACGCTCGCCCTGCGAGGCGTTCGAACGAGCAAACAAGATAACCTGACAAGCCAGAAAGGCTGCAGCCAATAATTTAAGAGGTAATGTCGTGGACCATTTGCCTATATTTTGTCAATTACGCGATCGCGACTGCCTGTTAGTCGGCGGCGGCGATGTCGCCGAGCGTAAAGCCCGTCTGTTGCTGGACGCGGGCGCCAGATTAACGGTCAATGCGCTGGATTTCATCCCCCAGTTCCACGTGTGGGCCGATTCACACAGACTGACCCTGGTGAAAGGCGAGTTTAACCCCGCCCTGCTCAATAACTGCTGGCTGGCTATTGCCGCTACCGACGACGAAGCGGTCAATCAGCAGGTTAGCGATGCGGCGGAAGCCCGGCGAATATTTTGCAACGTGGTGGACGCGCCTCAGCAAGCCAGCTTTATCATGCCGTCGATTATCGATCGCTCGCCGCTGATGGTTGCCGTCTCATCTGGCGGTACCTCACCGGTACTGGCTCGTCTGCTGCGCGAAAAGCTGGAGTCGGTTTTGCCGTTACATTTGGGTCAACTGGCCCACTACGCGGGCCAGTTGCGTTCCCGGGTGAAGAAACAGTTTGCCACCGTCGGGGAACGGCGGCGCTTCTGGGAAAAACTGTTTGTTAACGACAGGCTGGCGCAATCTTTGGCCAATGAAGATCGTCAGGCCGTGGTGGATACTACGGAACAGTTGCTGACTGAACCGCTGGATCATCGCGGCGAAGTCGTTCTGGTTGGCGCAGGGCCCGGTGACGCAGGGCTACTCACGCTAAAAGGGCTACAGCAAATCCAGCAGGCGGATGTGGTGGTTTATGACCGCCTGGTTTCCGACGATATTATGAACCTGGTGCGCCGCGATGCCGACCGGGTGTTTGTCGGCAAACGCGCAGGCTATCACTGCGTTCCGCAGGAAGAGATTAACCAGATTTTGCTGCGTGAAGCCAGGAGCGGGAAACGCGTAGTTCGGCTGAAAGGCGGCGACCCGTTTATCTTTGGTCGCGGCGGTGAAGAGCTGGAAACCCTGTGTCAGGCAGGGATTCCTTTCTCCGTCGTGCCGGGCATTACCGCCGCCTCCGGCTGCTCAGCTTATTCCGGTATCCCTCTCACCCATCGTGATTATTCTCAGGGGGTGCGTCTGGTCACTGGTCATCTCAAGACCGGTGGCGAACTGGACTGGGAAAACCTGGCGGCCGAAAAGCAAACGCTGGTGTTCTATATGGGCCTGAATCAGGCGTCCGCTATCAGGGAAAAACTGATAGCCCACGGTATGGCGGCCGACACGCCTGCAGCAATTGTTGAGAACGGTACGGCGGTAACTCAGAAGGTGGTCACCGGTACCTTAGAACAGCTGGATCTGCTGGCTCAGCAGATGGCCAGTCCGGCGCTGATTATCGTGGGCCGCGTGGTCGGTTTGCGCGATAAGCTGAACTGGTTCTCAAACCACTAATCTTTCCGCTCATCCATAGTAAAAAGCCGGATGCATCGCACCCGGCTTTTTTATTTCGTTGCGACCATCAAGATGGCTCAGGGTTTAGCAACAAACCCAATCGCTTCGTAGACTGCTTTCAACGTCACGGAAGCGCGAGCGCTGGCTTTCTCCGCGCCCTCTTTCATCACCTGATTCAGGAAGGCTTCGTCACTACGGAACCGGTGATAGCGCGCCTGCAGCTCGGTCAGCATACCAGAAACCGCTTCTGCCACTTCCCCCTTCAGATGACCATACATCTTGCCTGCAAAATGCTGTTCCAGCTCAGGGATACTCTGACCGGTGACCGCCGAGAGGATATCCAGCAGGTTGGAAACGCCCGCTTTATTTTCAATATCGTAACGAACAACCGGCGGCTCGTCAGAGTCAGTAACCGCACGTTTGATTTTTTTCACTACCGATTTCGGATCTTCCAGCAGGCCGATAACGTTATTACGGTTATCGTCTGACTTGGACATCTTTTTGCTCGGCTCCAGCAGAGACATCACGCGTGCGCCGGATTTCGGGATAAACGGTTCCGGTACTTTAAACACGTCGCCGTAAATAGCGTTGAAGCGCTGGGCGATATCTCGGCTCAGTTCCAGATGCTGTTTCTGATCTTCGCCGACCGGTACCTGGTTGGTTTGATACAGGAGAATATCGGCAGCCATCAGCACCGGATAGTCAAACAGACCGGCGTTAATATTTTCCGCGTAACGGGATGATTTATCTTTAAACTGGGTCATCCGGCTCAGCTCGCCGAAATAGGTGTAGCAGTTCAGCGCCCAGCCCAACTGGGCATGCTCCGGCACGTGAGACTGCACGAAGATGGTGCTTTTTTCCGGGTCAATGCCGCACGCCAGGTACAGCGCAAGCGTATCCAGCGTAGCTTTACGTAGTTGCTGCGGATCCTGGCGGACGGTAATCGCATGCTGATCAACGATGCAGTAAATGCAGTGGTAATCGTCCTGCATGTTTACCCACTGACGCAGCGCCCCCATATAGTTGCCAATGGTCAATTCACCGGAGGGCTGTGCGCCACTAAAAACGATGGGCTTAGTCATTTTTTATTCCTGAGTCTCACTGAACGGTAGCCCGAAAGCAGGCAAAAGTTCATTAAATTGGTCAAAGATATAATCCGGCTCGCTCAGTGAAATCGGCTCGCCGTAGTTGTAGCCGTAAGTCAGGCCGATTGAACAGCAACCTGCCGCTTTCGCCGCCTGAATATCATTACGTGAATCGCCGACAAACAGCAGCTCAGCCGGTGTCAGCCCCAGTTTTTTGGCCACCAGAAGCAACGGATCGGGATGTGGCTTCTTGTTCTTCACATCATCACCGCCAATCACCACGCTAAAATAGCTGGCGATATCCAGCGCCCCCAGAATCGGCGCGACAAACGGCGTTGGCTTATTGGTCACCAGCGCCAGCGGCAAGCCTTTAGCATGCAGCCTGGCAAGCGTATCCGCTACATTCGGGAACAGAAAGCTTCCCTCTTCCGCGGTTTCTGCATAGTAGCGGTCGAACAACTTACGCAAAATAGCCTGCTGTTCGCTCTGCGGAATATCATCATGCTCGACGGAAGGTTTGCCCTGCGCGGCACGCAGCGTCGTACGCTCCTGACGTGCCCAGGCCAAAGCCCGTTGCATCAAGACATCCGCGCCGTTGCCAATCCAGGTCACAACGCGCGCCTCGCCCGCCATCGGGAGTTCCAGCGCATACAACGCGTTATCAACGGCAGCGGTCAATCCCGGCGCGCTGTCCACCAGCGTCCCATCAAGATCAAACGCCACGCCGCGAATGGTTTGTAACTTATCCATGGCTAACCTTTGCTAATTCGCTACGCATTTGATCAATCACTTTTTTGTAGTCAGGCTGATCGAAAATAGCCGATCCGGCCACAAACATATCCGCACCGGCTTCGGCAATCTCTGCAATATTATTGACTTTTACGCCGCCATCAACTTCCAGACGAATATCGTAGCCCGACGCATCGATACGGCGACGAACTTCACGCAGTTTATCAAGGGTATGAGGAATAAAAGACTGACCGCCAAAGCCCGGATTCACGGACATCAGCAGAATGACATCCAGCTTATCCATCACGTAATCAAGATAGCTTAGCGACGTCGCCGGATTAAACACCAGCCCCGCTTTACAACCGTGCTCTTTGATGAGCTGTAGCGTGCGGTCAACGTGCTCAGAGGCTTCAGGGTGAAAGGTAATAATGCTGGCGCCCGCGGCGGCGAAATCAGGGACGATACGGTCAACCGGCTTAACCATCAAATGCACATCAATAGGGGCGGTGATACCGTAATGACGCAGCGCTTTCAGCACCATAGGACCAATAGTCAGATTTGGCACATAGTGGTTGTCCATCACGTCAAAGTGCACAACATCCGCACCCGCGGCCAGCGCACTGGCGGTATCCTCGCCCAAACGAGCAAAATCTGCCGACAGAATCGAAGGGGCAATCAAATACTGCTTCATCCGCATCTCCTTGAAATTTATTAGGTCTTGGGCGGACAGTACAGAGCCAGAAGCTCGTCCACCTTCTTACGTGTCCCACCGTTACTGCTGATGCTGCGGCGAACCTTCACGATATGTGTCTCAGCGGCATTTTTATACCACTCCTGAGTCAGCGGCGTACGATGGTTTGAGATAAGCACAGGAATACGCTTTTTCATCAGCGATTCCGCCTTTTTCGCCAGTAATTCCTGCTGTTGCTCACTAAAGCTATTTGTATGATAGGCCGTAAAATTCGCCGTTGACGACAGGGGGGCATACGGTGGATCGCAATAAACAACCGAGCGATGATCCGCACGTTTCATACAATCTTCATAAGACTCACAATGAAACTCTGCATGCTGTGCTTTCTCCGCGAAATGGTACAGCTCAGCCTCTGGAAAGTAAGGCTTTTTATAGCGGCCAAACGGCACATTAAATTCACCGCTCAGGTTGTAACGGCACAGGCCATTGTACCCATGGCGATTCAGATACAGGAACAGCACCGCCCGACGCAACGGCTCCTCGATTTGATTGAATTCATCACGAAACTGGTAGTACCGTTCTGCGACGTTGTTCTCAGGAGTAAACATTTCGCGCGCCGCCGCAACGTACTCATCGGTTTGCAGTTTGACCAGCTTATACAGACTGATCAAATCACTATTGATATCAGCGAGGATATAACGCGAAAAATCGGTATTCAGAAATACCGACCCGGCCCCCACAAAAGGCTCAATCAAGCATTCGCCCTGCGGCAAGTGCTTCTTAATATCATCAAGCAGGGGGTATTTCCCCCCCGCCCATTTCAGAAAAGCGCGATTCTTTTTCATGCTGCCTAACTAATTACACATTCTCCGGCTGTGGAGAAAGCTCCGACAGCATCCTGCGCTTCAGACTACACTGCGGCATTATTTCAGGTCAGACTGAACCTGGTGCAGCGGTTTCGCCCACGGGTTCTTTGCCTGTACATCTGCCGGCAGAGTGGCAACGGCTCGCTTCGCTTCATCTTTCGAAGCATAAATTCCGCTCACCAGAACATACCACGGCTGACCGTTACGCGTAGTCTCATAGACAACATATTTGTTCAGCTTCTCTTTCTTCGCCCAATTGTTGAGATTGTTGTAGTTAGAGGAGCTACTGAGCTGCAGAGTATAGTGACTGGATGGCGCAGACTTCATCGCGCCAATGTCACCCGTACTTTTCCGGGCTGCGGTAGTCGCTGCAACCGCTGCTGGCTGAGCCGGTTTCGTCTGCGCGGAGGCCGCAGGCTTAGTCGGCTGGGCCGCTGGCGCTTTTACAGGCGCTGCGGCGGCAACGCTTTCTACACGCTTCGGCTGAATCACCACCGGTTTCGGCTCAGCTGGCGCTTTCACCTTAGCCTGCGTTTTAGGCTCTATCACCGTATGCTTACGCTCAGCCCGACGCGGCTCCGCTGCCGTCTGACGTTCCACTGTTGCCTGCCGAGGTGCGTTACCATTACGGATCGGAGCGACCGTAGCGGGTTCAGTTGGCAACGTAGAATCCGCTACCACGCTATCAATCTGGCCCTGCTGTTGGGTCAGCGCGCTGTTCAGGTCACCCTGAACCTCAACACGTTGCTGCCCTTGCGGTTCTGTGGTTGTCGGGGCCTGCGGGTTAGAAGCGACTGGCGGCAGAGAGACGTCCTGCGGTTGCGAATTGTTCGCCACTGTCGCATCCTGCGCGGCAGGTTGGGCATGATTATCCTCAACACCGGACAAATTGATGCTCTTCTCGCCAGAAGCCGTTTGCTCACCAGATGAAGAGGAAGGTGATTTCAACGCCGACCCAACGCCAACAATCAGCAGCAGAAGGACGAGTATCCCCACGCCCATCATAATGTACTGACGGGAAGCAGGTTTAGCCGGCGCCTTCTTACGCCTGCGCGGACGACGTTCAACCTGAGGCGTTTCGCCACCGTCATCATCCGGCTCCAGATCCTCGTCATACTCTTCATATTGTTCTTCATCGTGCGCGCGGCGTGTTCTACTGCCGCGGGTCGGACGATTATCGTCAGCATCATCAATATCAAGATCATCAAAATTGATTTGCGGATCGGCATCACGCTCTGCTGACTGACGAGAACGACCAGTACGACGATCGTTGCGATCGGCTTTCATATCGTCTTCTGGCTTTAATTCATCCATTTAACACCCCACTAAAAGGCTTATGCTCACGACTATTGCATATCACCCGAAATGATAACGCCGCGCGAGCGCGGCCAGACCTTCTTATTTTTGCGCAAGCTGGGTATCAGCAATCGCGCCCATAACCACATCATGCGACACGCCACCGCGTATCTCGCTCTTCCCTATCGCAAGAGGGAGCACCAGTCGCATTGCACCTGCCAGCACCTTTTTATCACGCATCATGTGAGGCAAATACGCTTCTGCAGGCATCGCCTCCGGCCCACATATCGGTAAATCCGCACGCTGCAATAACTGAATAATTCTCCGCGTATCTTGCGCGCTAAACTGCCCTAAACGCTCGGATACGCGCGCCGCCATAACCATACCGGCAGCCACCGCTTCACCATGTAACCAGTTACCGTAGCCCATTTCAGCTTCGATAGCATGACCAAAAGTATGTCCAAGATTGAGTAAAGCACGCAGCCCGGTTTCTCGCTCGTCGGCCGCGACAACATCAGCTTTCAGTTCACAACAGCGACGAATGCAGTAAGCCATTGCTTTTTCGTCCAGCGCCATCAAAGCATCAATATTATTTTCCAGCCAGTCGAAGAATTCGCCGTCGAGGATAATACCGTACTTGATGACTTCAGCCAGACCGGAAGAAAGCTCACGCTTAGGCAGTGTTTTGAGGCAGTTGAGATCGACAACAACAGAAACTGGCTGCCAGAAGGCGCCAATCATATTCTTACCAAGAGGATGGTTGACCGCCGTTTTACCGCCAACCGAAGAATCCACCTGCGACAAGAGCGTGGTGGGAACCTGGATAAAACGTACCCCGCGTTGATAGCTGGCTGCGGCAAATCCGGTTAAATCGCCGATCACCCCACCGCCGAGCGCCACTAAGGTGGTGTCACGGCCGTGTGGTTTTTGCAACAGAGCGGTAAAAACGCTATCCATCACAGCCAGGCTTTTATACTGCTCGCCATCAGGAAGAATCACGCTGTCGACTTTCACGCCCGCGTTCTCAAGCACAGAACGCACAGTATCCAGATAGAGCGGAGCCAGCGTTTCATTGGTGACCAGCATAACCTGGTCGCCTGATTTCAGTGGCAGGAAGGAAGCTGGATCGTTAAACAAACCAGCCGCGATGGTAATCGGGTAACTACGTTCCCCGAGGGTTACAGTAAGCCTCTCCATAACGCGACATCCACCTCAGTTGCTTTTACTCTGACGAACCTTATTAAGCCAGAATCAGTTGCTTTCCAGCATATGAATAATCTGGTTTGCTACCACTTTCGCGCTTTGATCGTCGGTGCGGATAGTGACATCGGCAATCTCCTCATACAGCGGATTCCGTTCATCCGCCAACGCTTCCAGAACTTCGCGAGGCGGCGAATCAACCTGTAATAAAGGACGCTTTTTATCACGCTGCGTACGGGCAAGCTGCTTTTCGATAGTTGTTTCCAGGTAGACCACCACGCCGCGGGCGGAGAGACGGTTACGCGTTTCACGGGATTTTACAGAGCCGCCGCCAGTCGCCAGCACAATTCCCTGTTTTTCCGTCAACTCATTGATGATTTTTTCTTCACGGTCGCGGAAGCCGTCTTCGCCTTCGACATCAAAGACCCAACCCACATCTGCGCCAGTGCGTTTCTCAATTTCTTGATCGGAATCGTAAAATTCCATGTTGAGCTGTTGGGCTAACTGGCGCCCAATAGTGCTTTTGCCGGCACCCATAGGCCCAACCAGAAAGATATTGCGTTTCTCTGCCATTTTTTCGGTACTACTAAGACTATTCGTTAATGATAAACCCGCTGCGCAGACAACCGGCGCAGCAGGGCATGAACTGAAACCTCATATGCGATAGAGCGAGAGTCAGACTAAAAATTATCTCAATACTCCGGCTGGTTTGGCAACAGAATAAATCACCGGGCAAGAAAGGGAGGATTGATGTCGTACACGACTCTCAAATCGGTACTCCTTGTATGCTAAATCCGTCCTCACGTCAAACACCTGAAACGTGTTTAGCATGAAAAACCCGATTAATGAGCTGCCAGAATCCGTGGAGTAATGAAGACAACCAGTTCACGTTTTTCGTTATCTTTACCGTCACGACGGAACAACGACCCAAGCCAGGGGATATCGCTAAGCAGAGGGATACCATCGCGCGAAGATTTATTTCTTTGCGAAAAGATACCCCCTAAGGCCAGAGTCTCACCGCTTTTCACTTCGATCTGTGTTTCAATTTCTTGTTTATCAATAGCCAGCGCCTCGCCGTGTTCCTGTTTCAGCACTTGTCCCGGTGTGTTTTCGCTGATTCTGAGCTTTAAACGCACACGATCCTGTTGTAAGACGGTGGGCGTCACCTCCATCCCTAGCACCGCCTCCTTAAACTCAACCGAGGTTGCACCGTTGTCTCCTCTGGAGACCTGATAAGGGATTTCGCTGCCCTGCTTAATGCTGGCGGGCTGCATATGCGAAGCCAGCAGCCGCGGGCTGGCGATAATGTCTACCTGCTGTTTTTTCTCAAGCGCGGAGAGTTCCAGCGCCAGCAGCCGCCCGCTTATACGACCAATATTAAAACCCGCTCGCGTGGCGGCATCGCTTGACGCCAGGTTGCTGTTTAAAACCGTTAGCTTCCCCGACCCCGGCGGACTGCTGGCTTCCTCCAGACTCCATTTAACGCCCAGCTCACGCAGGCTGGTTTCGCTCATTGAAACAATATGTGCCGCCAGTTCGACCTGACCAACGGGTATATCCATTTCCCTTGCCCATGCCTTTAACGCCGGGAGGTGTCGCTCATCATCCCTGATAAGTAAACGGTTTGTGCGTTTATCGACGGTCAAGTGCCCGCGAGCGCTCAGTAATTTTTCTCCGGCTTTAGCGAGATCTTCAGCATTGGCATAATGTAAAGTCACGCTATGCCCTTGCAAAGGGAGATTCTGTAAACGCTTTGCTCTCTCCGCCTCAAGCTGCCCCCGTTGCGCCTTCTGCCAGGCCTGGGTATGAACATGCAATACCGAGCCTTGCTGCGCCAGCGCCAGACCCGCGCTGTCGATCACCGAGCGCAGTGCCTGCGACCAGGGCACATTCTTAAGATGCAGAGATACGGTACCGCTGACATCCGGGGCCACCACAAGATTTTTTTGTTTTATCTCCGCGAGCGTTTGCAGCACCTGAGCCACCGGCGCATCATCGACGATCAGCGACACGGGAAGATCTTTTTTGGCCGCGGTGACGATTACCGGCAACAGCAGAAACAGCAGATTTATCCATCTCATCATTTTTTCTTCCCTTGCGCTGCCAGACCCATTGCGCAGGCTCACACCCCGGGCCGGTCACGATGACGATTTTCTCTGTCGTCAGAAGCGTAATACGCCAGTTCGTTGACAACGTTTCATCCACCTTCACACGGCGCCACTTTCCGTCGCTATCCTGCAAAATTCCAGTAAGAACCAGTGAATCGCCGATTGCCCCGCCATAGCGCCACTGGTTAAGTTGCGTCGTACGACAAAGATCAATCGCTGGCTGAAACGGATCGCGTTCTTCTGCGAACAGCAGAAACGGAAATAGCAATAAAGACGACCATTTATTGCGCATCTTCGGCCTCCAGTTGCACAGTCAGCAGTAAAGCCTGTTTTTCCGGCCGTATTGAAAATGCCGTAACCCCCATTCCGCAGCGGGCGAACCAGGAAAACAGCACAGGCACCGCTTGCCAGTCAACTGACAGTTGCATCTCTCCCCCTCCCCCCATCGGTCGCCAGGCAACAAGCGCCGCCCTCCTAACGGGAATATCAACAGGAGAAAAGACCTGAGTGGGGACGTCATCTCTTCTGGCGTTCTGTAACGTGGCTCGCAGTGGCAACAGTTTCTTCCACTGCGCCTGCATACGCTGCAGATCCCTTTCTTGTGTGTCTGGCGCAGAAGACGAGAGCCACAGCCAGCCCCCGACAATGAGAAGCAAAATAACAGGCAACACGAACAGGCTTTTACACTCAGACAGCCAACGCTCAATGCACGCCCGCATCTTCACTCTCTCCGGCCATGGAAAAGCTGAATAACCAGCGCCCTTCGCTATCGCGGTGTGTTTCACCGGCCTGAGCCGGACGGAAACCAGTTATGTTCTCCAGCGCCTTCTCCAGCGCGGCTAACCCTTTAATATTTAACGTTAGCCCACGCAGTAACAGCGCATTTTGTCGGTATTCCAGATGCGTTAACCAGGCTTGTGCCGGTAACCGGGCGGCGATCATCCGCAATCCTGGTTGCCATGCAGCGGTTTTCTCTCGCCGCCGCCGACTCTGGCGCAGCCGTTCGTACTGCTGTAGCTGTTGCTGCATTACACGTTCACGCTGTTGAAACGCGGTATAAAGGCGGTTTTCAGCGTTTATTCTCACCGTTTCAAACGCGTGGTTAACTTGCCTGTTGAGCCGTGAGGTAACCAACAGCGCGAGCAGGATAAGCAGGAACCCTGCGACCAGTAGTCCGCCCATCTGCAGACGCTGCCGTCGGCGCGTTTCACGCCAGGGCAGAAAGTTGACTATCTGGACCATGGTTGACGACCTCCCAGCGCCAGGCCCAGCGCAACGGTAAAGCTGTCGCTACAGGCCGGGAGAGGAGGCTGCAACCGATGAATGACGCTCCAGACGTCAAAGCTTTGCTCGTCGCACGGCGTGGAAGCGCAGAGCCAAAATTCCCCTGCGCCCACCTGTGACACCAGACGGGAAAAAGATGGGATTTCGCTGTATACGCAACATCCCCAGCTATCGACTGTCGCCCAAAGCCAGCTATCTTCGCCTCGCCACGCCAGACCATGGGTCCGGGAGGGCAACCAGGGGAAAAAAGCTCTGAGCGCGCAGGCATCCGGAACAATCCCCACGACACTCAGCTTGAGACGTTTCGCCAGGCGGCACAGCACATTAACATCTAACCGCTGTGCCGCGGTGACTCGCCAGCCGTCATCCACGCCGCTCGCAGAATAATCGACACATAATGAAGAAGCAGAACATTCCAGTTGCTGCGCCATTGCGCTGGCTATCCAGGCCGCCTGCTCGCTTTCATTTAATGAAGTTTGCGGACGCGGCAGTTGTTTTTGCAATGTTCGCGCTGCTGGAAAAGCGATACAAACCTGATGCTGCAAAGGTAGCTCACGCCGCCAGTTCTGCAGTTGCCGGGCCAATGCGTCGACATCGACAATCAACCCCTGACGCACGGTACCGGGCGTTAATGGGATTTCCCACCAGCGACGTAACGCCCAGCGTGAGCGCTCATACGCCAGCGCGACAATCGCGATATGATCCTGCTGGATATGCATTCCTATGCGCCAGTTTCTAAAGGCCATTCTGACGATCTCCTTATCAGCCAACATGTTTCGCTATATCAATGCACCAGGCTTGCCTTTATACTACTGCGCGTTTGTTTATAAACTGCCCAATTCAAACTAAATGAGAAATCTCCGGTGAAGTTCGTAAAGTATCTTTTTATCCTTGCCATCTGTTGCGTATTGCTGGGAGCAGGCTCAATTTTTGGTCTCTATAAATACATAGAGCCTCAGCTCCCTGACGTCGCGACGCTGAAGGATGTACACCTGCAAATCCCGATGCAGGTCTATAGCGCGGATGGCGAGCTGATCGCGCAATACGGCGAAAAACGCCGTATTCCCGTCACGCTAAAACAAATACCGCCTGCGCTGATAAACGCGTTTATCGCCACCGAAGACAGCCGTTTTTATGAGCACCATGGCGTCGACCCGATCGGGATTTTCCGCGCCGCCAGCGTGGCGATGTTCTCCGGTCACGCTTCTCAGGGCGCCAGTACTATCACTCAACAGCTCGCGCGTAACTTCTTTCTGAGCCCCGAGAAGACGCTGATGCGTAAGGTGAAAGAGGCCTTCCTGGCGATCCGCATTGAACAATTGCTCACGAAAGATGAAATTCTTGAACTGTACCTGAACAAAATCTATCTCGGTTATCGCGCCTACGGCGTCGGTGCCGCCGCTCAGGTATATTTCGGTAAAACCGTCGACCAGCTCACGCTGAGTGAGATAGCCGTGATCGCCGGCTTGCCTAAAGCACCGTCAACATTTAATCCACTCTATTCTCTGGACCGCGCCACTGCACGCCGCAACGTGGTGCTCTCGCGTATGCTGAGCGAAGGCTACATCACCCAGTCGCAATACGATCAGGCGCGTAGTCAGGCCATTGACGCCAGTTACCATGCGCCGAAAATCGCCTTCTCATCCCCCTATCTCAGCGAAATGGTGCGTCAGGAGATGGTCAGCCGTTACGGCGAGCGGGCTTACGAAGACGGCTATCGCGTCTATACCACCATTACGCGAAAAAGCCAGTTGGCTGCTCAGCAGGCAGTACGCGATAACGTGATAAATTATGATATGCGTCACGGTTATCGCGGCCCTGCAGGCGTGCTGTGGAAAGTCGGCGAAACGCCATGGGATAGCCACAAAATCATCGACGCGTTGAAAAAAATTCCCGGCTTTGGCCCCCTCACGCCGGCGGTTATCACGTCGGTGAGTCCGCAGGAAGCCATCGCGCTGCTGAGTAACGGAACATCGGTGTCGCTGAATATGGAAGGCGTGCGTTGGGCGCGTCGGTTCATTTCCGACACTCAGCAAGGCGCCACGCCGCGTAAAGTGAATGATGTTCTGCAGGCCGGACAGCAGGTCTGGGTACGCCAGGTGAGTAATAACTGGTGGCTGGCGCAGGTGCCGGATGTCAACTCCGCGCTGGTATCAATTAATCCGCAAAACGGCGCAATTATCGCGCTGGTCGGCGGTTTTGATTTTAACCAAAGTAAATTCAACCGTGCGACTCAGGCGCTGCGCCAGGTCGGCTCGAACATTAAGCCATTCCTTTATACTGCGGCAATGGATAAAGGTTTAACGCTGGCGAGCATGCTCAACGATGTTCCGATTTCCCGCTGGGATGCGGGTTCCGGCTCAGACTGGCGGCCCAAGAATTCGCCGCCGCAATACGCGGGTCCCATCCGCTTGCGCCAGGGATTAGGGCAATCGAAGAACGTCGTGATGGTCCGCGCGATGCGCGCCATGGGGGTGGACTATGCTGCCGACTATCTCCAGCGTTTCGGCTTCCCGGCACAAAACATTGTGCGGACCGAGTCACTGGCGCTGGGTTCAGCATCCTTCACGCCGCTCCAGGTTGCACGCGGCTATTCCGTCATGGCTAACGGCGGTTTCCTGATCACCCCGTATTTCATCAGCAAAATAGAGAACGATCAGGGCGGCGTCATTTTCGAGGAACGGCCGAAAACGGCCTGTCCACAGTGCAACATTCCGGTGATTTATGGCGATACACCGAAATCAAATGTGCTGGAGAATAAGGATGTTGAGGACGTTGCCACTTCTCAGGAACCGCAAAACGCCAGTGTTCCTCCGCAGCCTCAGCTTGAGCAGGTGAACCCATCGCTGGTTGCGCAGAGCGGTGTGCCGGAATATGCGCCACACGTCATCAACACACCGCTGGCCTTCCTGATTAAAAGCGCCCTGAACACCAATATCTTCGGCGAACCCGGCTGGATGGGGACAGGCTGGCGCGCAGGTCGCGACCTGCAACGTCACGATATTGGCGGCAAAACCGGGACCACCAATAATTCAAAGGATGCGTGGTTCTCCGGCTACGGTCCCGGCGTGGTGACATCGGTCTGGATTGGCTTTGATGATCACCGTCGTGATCTGGGGCGTACCACTGCCTCCGGCGTCATCAAAGATCAAATATCGGGTTACGAAGGTGGCGCTAAAAGCGCGCAACCGGCCTGGGATGAGTTTATGAAAATCGAGCTGGCGGGTGTACCAGAGCAGCCGCTAACGCCACCGCCTGGCATCATTACGGTGAATATCGATCCCAGTACGGGCCAACTGGCCAGCGGCGGTAATGGCCGTCCTGAATACTTTATCGATGGTACTCAACCGACGCAACAAGCGGTTCATGAAGTCGGCACCACCCTCACCGATGGCGGGGGCGAGACCCACGAACTGTTCTGACAAAACACGCATCTGGGGCTAACATGAATCGTTAAGCCCCATTTGTCAGGTTCACCCAGTTTCTACGCGTTTGCACTCTCGTCAGGTTTCCTGATGTTCCCTGCGGCTACCCGGCAGTTGAAAGCCATAAAAAACAGACGATAGCCGAAATTATTCAGGTTGAATCAGGAGAGAAAACGAGCAGACCGTATGTGGCTTTCGCCAGAGGGATCCCAAAAAGGCAGCATAAACTTCAATAAATTGCTTAACTAACTGGCATTAATCCGCGGGTGTTTAAGTCTGTATCTGGCAACGTACGCCTAAAGCCGCCCCTGAGCCTGCAGCCATTCACGCAGCAGGAACAACGCACTAACGTTACGCGCCTCATTGAAGTCCTCTTCATCCAGCAGCGTCATCAGTTGCGACAGCGGCCAACGGACCTGCGGCAACGGCTCTGGCTCATCGCCCGGCAGCGATTCCGGGTAGAGATCTTCCGCTACCAGGATATTCATTTTGCTGGAGAAATAGGAAGGCGCCATACTCAGTTTTTTTAAAAAGGTCAGCTTTCGCGCCCCAAACCCAACTTCTTCCTTCAGCTCGCGATTAGCGGCTTCCGGCACGCTTTCCCCCGGATCAATCAGACCTTTAGAAAAACCCAGTTCATAAGACTCCGTACCGACAGCGTATTCACGGATCAATATAATATGGTCATCGACAATCGGCACAATCATCACAGCTTCACGGGTAGAAGGCCGCATCCGCTCATACACGCGGCGCACGCCGTTGCTGAACTCCAGATCCACGCTTTCAACATTAAAAAGGCGCGAGCGCGCGACAGTTTCAACATTGAGAATGGCAGGTTTTTGTAATGATTTGCTCATTGTCATCGGTCTATGCTGTGATTACAGAGGTTATTGTGCGATACGCAGCACGGTTTCGGCAATTCAATTCGCCATTAATTTACATAGTTGCAACTTAACCATCTTAAATGCCGTTGATATAAAGACAAAAAAGTCAATAGGTTGAATAGCTTTTGAGAATTTACTGATTCCTGGATTTTAACGTTTTTGATAAGGTTGTATTCTGCTGCGTGGCGCTATCAATTTTCCCGTTTTGACACGACATATGCCGAATACGTACGACTTTTTACCTCCGGTGTGAACGGCTACCGACGATACCAGTAAGAAAAGAATAATTATGATGGGATGGGCATGGGCACCTTTCTGATTTTTTTGCTAGCTCTGCTAATCTGTGCATTGCTTATAGGGTGGTGGTATCGAACGCACGCCAGACGTCGCCGCCTGCCGCTGTTGCATGCATTTAGCGATGCCGCGACGCGCAAGCTCGCTGATGACGAGCGCAGTGCTGCGGAAAAATATCTCGGCGATCTCAGTCGCAACCAGCAACTGCCGGCTTCGGGCGCCAGCGCCGCGCCGGTCAACCTGCGGCTGAATGAACAGAGTGACACCGTTTTTACTGTTACCCGGGCGATTACCCGCTACGGCATCACCACTGACGATCTGAATAAGTGGCGCTACTTCCTTGATTCAGTAGAAGTTCATCTTCCTCCATTCTGGGAACAACATATCAACGATGAAAACAGCGTCGAGTTAATTCCAACCGATAGCCTGCCGCTGGTCATTGCCCTCAACGGGCAAACACTGAAGGACTACCCTCAGGAGGCAAGGGGCTTCGCCCTTGAGCCAACGACGGCGACACAGGCCTCTATCCGTGGAGAAGAGAGCGAGCAAGTTGAACTGTTGAGTATCCGCCCGGAAACAACGGAAGAGCACGCGCTCAGCCGCCCTGATAGCCTGCGTGAAGCGGTCCTGGTCGTTGTCGCGTTCCTGCTGTTTTATTGTAGTCTGCTCAGCCCTGAGGTCTTTGCCCCCTGGCTACTGATCGGTGGCGTTTTGCTGCTACTGGCCGGTGTATGGGGCATTTATGCGCCGCCGCGTAAAACAACACTTCGGGAAATTCATTGCCTGCGCGGCATGCCTAAACGCTGGGGACTGTTTGGCGAAAATAACCAGGAACATATCAACAATATTTCTCTCGGCATTATCGACCTCATCTACCCACGCCACTGGCAACCGTGGATTACCCAGGATCTCGGCCAGCAAACGGATATTGATATCTACCTCAGTCGCCATGTTGTCCGCCAGGGGCGTTTTCTGTCGCTGCATGATGAGGTCAAAAACTTCCCGCTTCAATACTGGCTACGCAGCGCGATTATCGCCTTGGGCGCGCTGTTGGTTGTTGTTATGTTATGGGCCAGCGTACCGCTGGATATGCCTTTTAAATTCACCCTTTCATGGCTTAAAGGCGCACAGACTATTGAAGCCACAACGGTCGCCCAGCTAGAGAAGTCACATATCCGGATCGGCGACACACTGCGCCTGAAGGGAAGCGGCATGTGTAATATCCACACGCCGGGCGCCTGGACAGCAAAAGAGAACCTGCCGTTCAGGCCATTCGACTGTTCGCAAATCGTCTGGAATGATGCCCCTCCCCTGCCACTGCCGGAGTCAGATATTGTCACCAGGGCGACAGCGTTAATGCAAACCGTTCAGCGCCAGCTCCATCCCGAATCAACCGATCAGTCACACGTCAGTCCGGCGCTGCGTTCCGCCATCCAGAAATCAGGGATGGTGCTGCTTGATGACTTTGGCGATATCGTGACAAAAACCAACGATCTCTGTTCGGCAAAAGATGACTGTATTCGGCTGAAGAATGCGCTGGTCAATCTTGGCAACACGCATAACTGGGAAACTCTGCTCAAACGCGCGAACACGGGTAAACTGGATGGCGTCAATGTACTTCTGCGGCCGGTCAGCGCTGAGTCGCTGGAAAACCTGGTCACTACATCCACCGCGCCATTTGTCAGCCGCGAAACCTCACGCGCAGCCCAGGCGCTAAATAGCCCGGCGCCGGGCGGTTTCTTGATTATCAGCGATGAAGGAAGCAGCCTGGTGAATCAACCATGGCCAACTGCCGGACTATATGACTTTCCCGCACATCAGCAGTGGAGCGAACTGCAGCGACTGGCGGGTATGTTGATGCACACGCCGTTTCAGGCGGAAGGGATCGTCACGAACCTCTATACCGATGCCAACGGTACCCAGCATGTTAATCTGCACCGAATCCCCGATCGTACCGGTCTGTGGCGTTACCTCGGGACAACGCTACTGCTGCTGGCAATGCTGGGCTGCATGGTCTATCACAGTATCCAGGCTATACGTCGCTATCAGCGGCACCGTCAACGCCAGGAAGAGATCCAGAAATACTACGAAAACTGTCTGAATCCGGTTCTGCTCTCCTCGCCAGACACGCAAGAATAATTCTCTGCGCGACAGGGTATGATACCCTGTCGCGCCATTCCCTTCTCTGGAGACTTACCATGCATGTTGATATCGCCTGGCAGGAAGTTGATACCGTTCTGCTGGATATGGACGGTACGCTTCTCGACCTCGCCTTTGACAACTATTTCTGGCAAAAACTGGTCCCGGAAACCTGGGGAGCCGCGCGGGGGCTCAATCTGCAGGAAGCCAGGGAAGCGATACGTCAGGAGTATCACGCGGTGCAACATACGCTAAACTGGTACTGTCTGGACTACTGGAGCGAACGCCTGGATTTGGATATTTATGCCATGACCAGCGAGCAGGGGCCGCGGGCCGCGCTGCGTGACGATACCGTGCCGTTTCTTGATGCCCTGCAAACCCACGGTAAGCGCAGGATTTTACTGACTAACGCCCATCCGCATAATCTGGCGGTAAAGCTAAAACATACCGGGCTGGACGCGCACCTTGATTTATTGCTTTCCACCCACACATTTGGTTATCCGAAAGAGGATCAGCGACTGTGGCGCGCGGTGGCCGAAGAAATCGGCATTGATGCGCGCAAAACGCTCTTTGTTGACGATAACGAAGCGATTCTGGATGCGGCAGCAGCATTTGGCATCCGCTATTGCCTGGGTGTCACCAACCCCGATTCCGGGCTTGAGGAAAAAAGCTATGCGCATCATCCGGGACTGAATGACTACCGGCAACTGATCCCCTCACTGACCCAACAGGAGAGGCCATGAAAGAAAAATCCGTCGAAGCCATCCGGCTGGACAAATGGCTTTGGGCAGCACGCATTTATAAAACCCGCGCGCTGGCGCGCGAGATGATTGAAGGCGGTAAGGTGCATTACAACGGGCAGCGTAGCAAACCAGGGAAAGTGGTCGAGCTGAATGCCACCCTGATGCTCCGCCAGGGCAATGATGAGCGCACTATTGTGGTAAAAGGCATTAGCGGACAACGCCGGCCAGCCAGCGAAGCTGTCGCGCTTTACGAAGAGACGGCGGAAAGCATTGAGAAACGCGAGAAAATGGCGCTGGCGCGCAAAATGAACGCGCTAACCATGCCGCATCCCGACAGACGTCCGGATAAGAAAGAGCGCCGCGACCTGATGAGATTTAAACACGGCAATAGTGAATAACTGTGGCCAGCAAGAGAGATTATTATGACTCAACACGATCAATTACACCGCTATCTGTTTGAAAATTATGCCGTACGCGGTGAGCTGGTAACCGTTTCAGAAACCTTAGAACAGATTCTGACGAACCACAGCTATCCGCAGCCGGTTAAAACCGTGCTGGCGGAGCTACTGGTCGCCACCAGCCTGCTGACCGCAACGCTGAAGTTTGCTGGCGATATTACCGTTCAGTTGCAGGGCGATGGCCCGCTATCGCTGGCGGTAATTAACGGCAACAATCAGCAGCAGATGCGCGGCGTCGCCCGCACCCAGGGCGAGATCCCGGAAGGCGCGGATCTGAAAACCCTGGTCGGTAATGGATATCTGGTCATTACGATCTCGCCGGAAGAAGGCGAGCGCTATCAGGGCGTGGTCGGTCTGGAGGGCGATACGCTGGCGGCTTGTCTGGAAGATTATTTCCAGCGCTCAGAACAGCTGCCCACTCGTCTGATCATTCGTAGCGGTGAGCATGACGGCAAACCGATGGCAGGTGGCATGCTGTTGCAGGTTCTGCCTGCGCAAGATGCGCAGGCGGCTGATTTCGAACATCTCAGCACCCTGACCGATACCATCAAAGCTGAAGAGCTATTCACCCTGCCAGCAAACGACGTGCTCTGGCGTCTGTACCACGAAGAAGAAGTGACCGTCTACGAGCCGCAGAACGTAGAGTTTAAATGTACCTGCTCTCGTGAACGCTGTGCCGGCGCGCTGAAAACGTTGCCGGATGAGGAGATTGACAGCATCCTGGCAGATGAAGGGGAAATTGATATGCACTGCGACTACTGCGGCAATCATTACCTCTTTAATGCAATGGACATCGCCGAGATCCGCAACAACGCTTCTCCGGCTGACCCGCAGATTCACTAATTACCCTTCCGCCAGGCGTCCGAACGCGCTTTTGTTCCCGGTGCCTGGCGTCAAGTTTTTATTTACGGGATGAATCGATTCTCAATGAAAGAGTTACGTAATTTTCTTTCAGGTAAGCGATTACATTCACATTTCAGCAGTTTTTTTAATTACTTTTTAACCATTAAGAAACATTGACCCTCACTGACAGCCTGTTTTCTGCGATAATTCCTCACGCTTCGTGACAGGAGTCACAACGTTTTTCGTCAGCCTGGCGTTTGTCGAGATACGTAAATCTATGAGCCTGGTCGCGGTCTATACCCCGTAATAACCCCTACAATTTCCAGTAATATAAATTGGCTAAGGAGCAGTGACATGCGCGTTAATAATGGTTTAACCCCGCAGGATCTCAAGGCTTATGGTATTTCTGACGTCCATGATATCGTTTACAACCCCAGCTACGATACTTTATATCAGGAAGAACTTGCCCCTAACCTGGAAGGTTATGAACGGGGCGTATTAACCAATCTCGGCGCGATCGCCGTCGATACCGGTATTTTTACCGGCCGTTCTCCAAAAGATAAATATATCGTTCGTGACGATACCACTCGCGATACCGTGTGGTGGTCTGATAAAGGCAAAGGAAAGAACGACAACAAGCCGCTGTCTGAAGAAACGTGGCAACACCTGAAAGGTCTGGTTACTCGCCAGCTCTCTGGCAAGCGACTGTTTATTGTTGATGCCTTCTGCGGCGCAAACGCCGACACTCGCCTGAGCGTCCGCTTTATTACCGAAGTCGCCTGGCAGGCGCATTTTGTGAAAAACATGTTTATTCGTCCAGACGATGAAGAGCTGGCAACCTTCGCACCGGATTTTATCGTGATGAACGGCGCGAAATGCACGAATCCACAATGGAAAGAGCAGGGCCTGAATTCCGAAAACTTCGTCGCTTTCAACCTGACCGAACGCATTCAGCTGATTGGCGGGACCTGGTATGGCGGTGAAATGAAAAAAGGCATGTTCTCCATCATGAACTACCTGCTGCCGCTGAAAGGTATCGCTTCCATGCACTGCTCCGCCAACGTCGGGGAAAAAGAAGATGTCGCCATCTTCTTCGGCCTTTCCGGCACCGGTAAAACCACCCTTTCCACTGACCCGAAACGTCGTCTGATTGGCGATGACGAACACGGCTGGGATGATGATGGCGTATTTAACTTCGAAGGCGGCTGCTACGCGAAGACGATTAAGCTTTCCGAAGCCGCTGAGCCGGATATCTACCATGCGATTCGCCGCGATGCGCTGCTGGAGAATGTCGTGGTATTGGCCGATGGCTCCATTGATTTTAATGATGCCTCGAAGACCGAGAACACGCGTGTTTCTTACCCGATCAACCATATCGAAAATATCGTTAAGCCGATCTCGAAAGCTGGCCATGCCACTAAGGTTATCTTCCTGACCGCCGATGCGTTTGGCGTGTTACCGCCGGTTTCTCGCCTGACCGCCGATCAGACCCAGTACCACTTCCTGTCAGGTTTCACCGCCAAACTGGCCGGTACCGAACGCGGAGTAACCGAGCCAACACCCACCTTCTCCGCCTGCTTCGGCGCCGCGTTCCTGTCGCTGCACCCGACGCAATACGCGGAAGTGCTGGTCAAGCGGATGCAGGCTTCCGGCGCACAGGCTTACCTGGTCAACACCGGCTGGAACGGCACCGGCAAACGTATCTCGCTCAAGGATACCCGCGCCATTATCGATGCCATCCTCAACGGCTCGCTGGACAATGCCGAAACCTTCACCCTGCCGATATTTGAACTGCAGATCCCGACAGCGCTGCCGGGTGTGGATAGCCATATCCTCGATCCGCGTAATACCTACGGCTCGCCAGAGCAGTGGCAGGAGAAAGCCGGGCAACTGGCGCAACTGTTCGTCGAGAACTTTGAAAAGTATACCGATACCCCAGCAGGCGCCGCGCTGGTGACCGCCGGGCCGAAACGCTAAGCGGTTCGTCAAAACCAGGCGATCACCACCTCCATAAGAGGTGGTTTAAGATTGACCATAAAAAGCCGGGAATATCCCGGCTTTTTATGGTAATTAAGCGACTTATCGGTCCAGCTTCTTCTTTCCCGCTGCCTTACGACGTTTATCCAGATCCTTAATCAGTCTGTTTACCTGCTCATCAGCAAACATCGCCTCCAGCGTGGTGGCAAGTTTACGCCGCCAGTTGGGATATTCCGTGCTGGTTCCCGGAATATTGACAGGCTCAGCCATCTCCAGCCAATCCTCCGGCTGCAGCCCCAGCAGCGCGCTGTTGCTGTCGGCAATATAGCGCTGCATTCCGCGATTCAGGGTTGACGTCATCCCCATCAGCGAGGCTTTATGTCCGCATCGCTTCGGCAAACAGCCGTAGCGATGCAGCGCATCCAGCAATCCTTGTTTCGCCCGCTCGCGCTCCTGATATAACCCGCGTAGCACCACCTCATCCGGATACAGTCCCAGCGATTTCCCCAGCGTCAGGTCGCCACTTTCCCAGTAGCCGCGCAGCGTTGGCAGATCATGCGTCGTTGCCACAGCCATTGATTGCTGCGGATACGCCTTCGGCGCGCGGAAAGTCTTTTCGTGGTCATTTTCAAAATAGAGCACTTTATAAGAGTAAACGCCGCTTTTACGCAGCTTACCGACAATCTCAACCGGCACCGTACCCAGATCTTCACCAATCACCATACAGCGATGACGCTGGCTCTCCAGTGCCAGAATCGACAGCAGATCATCCACCGGATACTGCACATAAGCCCCGTGATCGGCCGTCTCACCGTATGGGATCCACCATAAACGCAGCACTGACATTACATGATCGATCCGCAGCGCGCCGCAGTTTTGCATGTTCGCGCGCAGCAGCTCGATAAACGGCTCATAGCCACGCGCCAGGATGATATGCGGATCCATTGGCGGCAGGCCCCAGTTCTGCCCCAGCGGCCCCAGAATATCCGGCGGCGCGCCAACGGAGGCTTTCAGGCAGTACAGCTCGCGGTCACGCCAGGTTTCCGCGCCGCCTTCCGCAACACCGACCGCCAAATCGCGATACAGGCCAATTGGCATGTCGTCGTTTTGGCTGGTGTGCCAGCACCTGGCAAACTGCGTGTAAGCCAGCCACTGCAGCCACAGGTAAAAATTCACCTCATCGGCACGCTCAGTGCAGAAGGCTTTCACTTCCGGGCTATTCGTATCCTGGTAAGCTTTCGGCCAGACCGGCCATCCCCAGTACATTGAATTCTGCTGCATCAGCCAGGCATGCAGCGCGTCAAACGCCGCCTGCCAGTACAGGCTTTCACCCTCCCGGGCGACAAACTGACGAAACGCTGCCATCGTCTCATCATTGCGGGCGGAAAACCCTTTCCATGCCATGCGCAGCGCGGTGAGTTTCAGCGCAGTAACGGCCGTATAGTCCACATCATCGCACTGCCGTGCGGCCTGCAATGCCTGCTGTGTAGCCGGGGATTGCCACCATTTCTGCGCCTCTTTGCTGTGACGGAAATCGTCTACCGCATTGACATCAATATAGATAATGTTGAGCCAGCGGCGCGAAGAGGGGCTATACGGACTGGCGCTCTCCGGGTTCGCCGGATAGAGCGCATGGATTGGGTTAAGGCCAATAAACGAACCGCCGCGACGGGCGATTTCCGGCAACATGGCGCGTAAATCGCCAAAGTCGCCAATCCCCCAGTTCTTCTCCGAGCGCAGGGTATAAAGCTGCACGCAGGTTCCCCACAGTTTCCGGCCATCCTTCAGCGCCTGCGGCTCGTAGCAACGCACAGGCGCCACGATGATCCGGCTGTGCCAGCGGTCACTATCCTGGGTCAGCGTCAGGGTGTGATAGCCTTCCGGTAGTCTGGCAGGCAACGGCAGCGCCTCACCGCCGCGCGTCTGGCCTTGATACTGTTTCCCTTCTTCAGTGGTAAGGATCCAGTTGAATTCCCCCTGGCCCGTCACCGGCAGCGACATCCTTTTGCCGTAGGTAAATACCTGCACAACCGGTAGCGGATTAACGGCCACTTTCGTGGCAGTCATCGTACGATGCATCGCATCCAGTAGCCGCTGCTTGGTCGCCGCAGCAATTAACTGCGGCTTACCGTGCGCGTTGATGTAATTTGGGCTTATTCCCGCCGCCAGGGCAGCGTTATCAAGGCGTTTACTCTCCATAGGCCCGTCCTTAGCGTTTTGCCTGCCAGATACGTTGCTGATAATCGCGAATCGATCGGTCAGAACTGAACATGCCGCAGCGCGCGGTGTTCAGAATCGCCGCGCGAGTCCAGGCCTGCTGGTCGCGATATAACTCATCAACCTGCTTCTGCGCCGCGACATAAGCCGCAAAATCAGCCAGCACCAGATACGGATCGCCGCCTTTCAACAAGCTATGCAGCAGTTGTTCAAAGGCATGTTTATCGCCATCGCTGTATTTACCGCTCTCCAGCTCTTTCAGCACCGCATCCAGCAGTTTATCTTTCTTACGCCATTTCAGCGGATCGTAGCCCTTCGCCTTCAGCGCTTTCACCTCTTCCACCGTATGGCCGAAGATAAAGATGTTTTCTTCTCCCACCTGCTCAGCGATTTCTACGTTCGCGCCATCCAGGGTTCCAACGGTCAGCGCGCCGTTCAGCGCCAGTTTCATATTACCGGTACCGGAAGCTTCTTTACCCGCGGTGGAGATCTGCTCGGAGATATCCGCCGCCGGGATCAGCATTTCCGCCGCCGACACGCAGTAGTCCGGCAGGAAGACGACTTTCAGTTTATCGCCCACCTGCGGATCGCTGTTGATCGCCGCCGCGACCTTGTTGATCGCCCAAATAATATTCTTCGCCAGATAGTAGCCCGGCGCGGCTTTCGCGCCGAACAGAAACACGCGTGGTACGCGGTCTGTCTGCGGATTTTCGCGGATCTCTTTGTACAGCGCGAGAATATGAAGCAGGTTAAGGTGCTGACGTTTATACTCATGCAGACGTTTAATCTGGATATCGAAAATCGCCTGCGGGTTAATCTCAATGCCGGTACGCCGCTTCACAAACTCCGCCAGGCGAACCTTGTTGGCCTGTTTAATGTCGCGATAAGTCTGGCAAAACTTCGCATCATCGGCATATTTTTCCAGGCTGATCAGCTGATCGAGGTCGTTAACCCACTCTTTCTTCAGCGTCTTGTCCAGCAGCGAAGCCAGAGCCGGGTTGCACAGTTTGATCCAGCGGCGCGGGGTAATACCGTTGGTGACGTTATGAAATTTATTCGGCCACAACTGGTGATATTCCGGGAACAGATCCTTCACCACCAGGTCGGAGTGCAGCGCGGCAACGCCGTTTACAGCAAATCCGCCCACCACGCACAGGTTCGCCATACGAACCTGTTTATCGTGAACCACCGCCAGTTTTGCCCATACCAGCTCATCGCCCGGCCAGGTTTTATCCACCAGCGTTTTAAATCTGTCGTTAATCTCTTTGATAATCTGCATATGACGCGGCAACAGCGTTTTCACCAGTTTCTCATCCCAGCACTCCAGCGCTTCCGGCATCAGGGTGTGGTTGGTATAAGCGAAGGTTTTGCTGGTTATCGCCCAGGCGTCGTCCCAGTTCAACTGATGCTCGTCGATCAGCACCCGCAGCAGTTCCGGAATCGCAATTGTCGGATGCGTATCGTTAAGCTGGATCACTTCGTAATCCGCCAGTTCCGTCAGCTTGCGGCCAGCGAGATGATGGCGACGCAGAATATCGGCAACCGAACAGGCGCACTGGAAGTACTGCTGCATCAAACGCAGTTTTTTACCCGCCTGATGGTTATCGTTCGGATACAGAACTTTAGTCAGTTTTTCAGCGTCAATGCCCTGCTGTTCAGCGCGCAGGAAATCACCATCATTGAATTTAGTCAGATTAAAGGGATGCGCGTGTTGAGCCTGCCACAGACGTAGCGGCTGAGCGACATTATTGCGATAGCCAAGTACCGGCAGATCCCAGGCTTCGCCGGTAATCACAAATGCCGGTATCCACTCGCCGCCTTTAGTGACTTTACCACCGAGGCCAACCTGGACATCCAGCGCTTCGTTATGACGGAACCACGGGTAACGGTTACGCCCCCAGTCATCCGGCGCTTCCATCTGCTGGCCGTCAACGAAAGACTGACGGAACAGGCCGTATTGGTAGTTCAGGCCGTAACCGATCGCCGACTGGCCAACGGTCGCCATTGAATCCAGAAAACAGGCCGCCAGACGACCAAGGCCGCCGTTCCCTAAACCCGGATCGATCTCCTCTTCCAGCAGATCGCTCAGATTAATATCATGCGTCTGAAGTTCATCGCTTACCGCCTGATACCAGCCAAGATTAAGCAAGTTGTTGCCGGTCAGGCGACCGATCAAAAATTCCATTGAGATATAGTTTACATGACGCTGACCTTCGGCCGCTTTCGCCACCGGCTGCGCTGACAACATCTCGGACAGCGCACCACTCACGGCACACCACCATTGACGCCGGGTCATCCCGGCAGCGGACTGTAAACCAAAATGCTGCCACTGACGCGTCAGTGCAGCCTGAAACTGAGCTTTGTTAAAAGAAGTCTGTGACATAAGAAATCCGGGTCCTTTACGAAAACGTTAGCGTTAGTGTGCCGACCTCCCGGAGTCACGTCCTCATCCCGCCAGGGATTAGCCGGGGAGGAGTCGCAGGGATGAGCGAAAAGTGTGATAGTGGCCACCGTTATGTTAGCTTACTGGCGAATTATGCGGCAAAAATCGCCATACCGGAACAGCAAATCTCTCCCCCATGACGATGCTGAAATGCGTTACGTGACAGAACAATATAGGTAAGTAAAAGTTTGTTTTGTAAATATGGATAAATAAAAATAAATATTAGAGGAATAAACAGACTTCTATGGAGAAATAGTTCAAAAGAGGGATTCTAAGAAATTACTGATAATAATTTAATAAAAACAAACAACTACTCACATTGTAAAAAAAAACGTGCCCTTCAGCCCTCGAAATCCCTCTGAACCCAGCAACCGCGCATACTGGCATCTTTTTATGCACATTTCACTCAGCATATAAATTTGTGACATAGAGCAAATTAAAGAGTATAAATCCCGGACATAACTTGCAATAAAATTCATTCTGGTCAACCTTGTTAGATATTAATTACGAAGCGCAAAAAAAAACGTAACTCCGCCCTTGCACAGCGAAATAATGAAGAACTATGTTGATTCCGTCTAAATTAAGTCGTCCGGTCCGCCTTGAACACACCGTCGTTCGTGAGCGATTACTGGCGAAACTTTCCGGCGCGAACAATTATCGTCTCGCGCTGGTGACCAGTCCGGCAGGATACGGTAAGACCACGCTCGTTGCTCAATGGGCAGCAGGGAAAAATCACCTTGGCTGGTTCTCACTGGATGAAGGTGATAACCAACAGGAGCGTTTTGCCAGTTACCTCATCGCTGCCATTCAACAGGCCACCGGTGGTCACTGTACGGCCAGTGAAACAATGGTGCAAAAGCGCCAGTATGCCAGCCTGCCTTCCCTCTTCGCACAATTATTCATTGAGCTTGCCGACTGGCAGAATCCGCTTTTCCTGGTCATTGATGATTACCACCTGATTAGCAACCCGCTCATTCATGATGCAATGCGCTTCTTTCTCCGCCATCAGCCGGAAAATATGACCCTGGTGGTTCTGTCGCGTAACCTGCCGCAACTGGGGATTGCCAACCTGCGCGTGCGCGATCAGCTCCTTGAAATCGGCAGTCAACAACTCGCTTTTACCCATCAGGAAACCAAGCAGTTTTTTGACTGCCGTCTCAGCTCGCCAATTGAAGCCGACGAGAGCAAACGGCTGTGTGACGATGTTGCCGGGTGGGCCACCGCCCTGCAGTTGATTGCGCTTTCGGCACGAAATAACAATACTTCCGCGCATCACTCAGCCCGACGTCTTGCCGGCATTAACGCCAGTCACCTTTCTGACTACCTGGTCGATGAGGTGCTGGATAACGTTGATCCTCAGACGCGTAACTTTTTGCTGAAAAGCGCGTTACTGCGTTCAATGAACGATGCGCTCATCGTCCGCGTCACCGGGGAAGAGAATGGCCAGATGAAGCTGGAAGAGATTGAGCGCCAGGGATTATTCCTGCAACGAATGGACGATTCCGGCGAGTGGTTCCGCTACCATCCGCTATTCGGCAATTTCCTGCGCCAGCGCTGCCAGTGGGAGCTGGCGGTCGAACTGCCGGATATACACCGCGCGGCAGCCGAGAGCTGGATGGCGCAAGGCTTTCCGAGCGAGGCTATTCACCACGCTCTGGCCGCTGGTGATGCCACCATGCTGCGCGATATTCTGCTCAATCACGCGTGGGGCATGTTTAACCACAGCGAGCTGAGTTTGCTGGAGCAGTCCCTCGCCGCGCTGCCATGGTCAAACCTGCTGGAAAACCCGCGTTTAATTTTGTTGCAGGCCTGGCTTATGCAAAGCCAGCACCGCTATAGCGAAGTGAATACCCTGCTGGCGCGCGCCGAGCAGGAGATGGACCGGGAAATGGATATTGCCATGCATGGGGATTTCAATGCCCTGCGAGCCCAGGTGGCGATTAATGCCGGCGATCAGGACGAAGCCGAACGCCTGGCGATGGTGGCCCTTGATGAACTGCCGCTGGCCAGCTACTACAGTCGTATCGTTGCGACATCAGTACACGGCGAAGTGCTGCACTGCAAAGGCCAGTTGAGCCAGTCCCTGGCGGTCATGCAGCAAACGGAACAGATGTCCCGCCATCATGATGTCTGGCACTATGCGCTGTGGAGTATGATCCAGCAGAGCGAAATTCTGTTTGCTCAGGGCTTCCTGCAGGCCGCCTGGGAGATTCAGGAAAAAGCCTTTCAGTTAATTCGCGAGCAGCATCTTGAGCAACTGCCTATGCATGAATTCCTGTTGCGCATTCGTTCCCAACTCCTGTGGGCCTGGGCGCGCCTGGATGAAGCGGAGACGTCCGCGCGCAATGGCATGAACGTACTTTCCTCCTATCAACCGCAGCAACAGTTACAGTGCCTGACCCTGATGATCCAGTGTTCGCTGGCGCGCGGCGATCTGGATAATGCCCGCAGTCATTTGAATCGTCTTGAAAATCTGCTCGGAAACGGCAATTACCATAGCGACTGGGTATCCAATGCCGATAAAGTCCGGGTGATTTACTGGCAAATGACCGGCGATAAAGCCGCAGCGGCGAACTGGCTGCGTCAGACGCCAAAACCGGAATTTGCCAATAACCACTTCCTGCAGAGTCAGTGGCGCAATATCGCCCGCGCGCAGATCCTGCTCGGTGATTTTGATTCCGCCGAAATGGTGCTGGATGAGTTAAACGACAATGCCCGCTCGCTGCGTCTGATGAGCGATCTGAACCGCAACCTGCTGTTACTCAACCAGCTTTACTGGCAGGCAGGGCGTAAAAGCGAAGCTCAGAAAGCGCTACTGGAAGCGCTCGCACTCGCCAACCGTACCGGATTCATTAACCATTTTGTCATTGAAGGCGAGACGATGGCGCAGCAGCTACGCCAGTTGATTCAGCTCAATACGCTACCGGAACTGGAACAGCATCGCGCTCAGCGCATTCTGCGCGATATCAACCAGCATCACCGTCACAAATTCGCCCACTTTGATGAAAGCTTTGTCGAACGCCTGCTGAATCATCCGGATGTCCCGGAACTGATTCGTACCAGCCCGCTGACCCAGCGCGAATGGCAGGTACTCGGGCTTATCTATTCCGGCTATAGCAACGAGCAAATTGCCGGTGAACTGGATGTTGCGGCCACCACCATCAAGACCCATATTCGCAATTTGTACCAGAAGCTTGGCGTAGCGCACCGCCAGGATGCCGTACAGCATGCCCAGCAGTTGTTGAAAATGATGGGATATGGCGTATAGCGATAACCGAACTTAATCCCAGGCGGAAAGGCCGCCATCCGCCTGGCGTCTTCCCTTCGCCATCGCCGGCGATAACCCGCGTGTTTGTTAAGCAACCCGCCCTCAGGAGCCTCCCCGGCCAGCACAATACGCGCCAGCGGAGAAATAACAACCTTATCAGCACCAGAGGCCGGAAACCCAACATACTCAGCACAGTTCCAGTTGGAGGTTGTTGTCGGTAATCACCTTCAGCACGCCAGCGGGCGGCATCATATCGGTGTAGATCGCATCAACCATGCTAATACTGCCCATGTTGACCATCGCGTTACGGCCAAATTTCGAGTGATCAACCACCAGCATCACGTGACGCGAGTTTTCAATAATCGCCCGCTTGGTGCGCACTTCGTGGTAGTCAAACTCCAGCAACGAGCCATCGCTGTCGATGCCGCTGATGCCGAGAATGCCGAAATCAAGACGAAACTGGGAGATAAAATCCAGTGTGGCCTCGCCGATAATGCCACCATCCCGGCTACGCAACTCGCCGCCTGCCAGAATAATGCGGAAGTCCTCTTTCGCCATGAGCGTATTGGCGACGTTCAGGTTATTGGTGACGATACGCAGATCGTTATGATTGAGTAAGGCATGCGCCACCGCTTCCGGCGTCGTACCGATATCGATAAACAGGGTCGCGCCGTCGGGGATCTCGCTCGCCACCTTGCGGGCAATGCGCTCTTTTTCCTGCGTCTGTGTCGATTTCCTGTCGTGCCAGGGAGTATTCACCGAACTGGAAGGCAGGGCCGCGCCGCCATGGTGACGCAGAATCATTTTCTGATCGGCTAAATCGTTCAGGTCACGACGAATAGTCTGTGGACTAACGGCAAACTGCTCGACCAGCTCTTCGGTACTGACATATCCCTGTTTTTTTACCAACTCAATAATCGCGTCATGACGTTGTGTTTGTTTCATGAAATATCCTGAGAGCCTCTACGTTCGTTTTCGCCCATTCTGCGTATCAACAAACGCCATCGCCAGCCCGGTCACCAGGCCAGCCACATGCGCGCCGTTCGCAATCGACATGCCGAAAACATCAAACCATCCAGCAATTAACCATACTAAAGAGAAGAGTATTAAGCCTCGCTGTAAATAAATGCCGCTCTGCGGTTCACGCTCCCCCCGCAGCCAGACATAGCCCATCAGCGCATAGACGACGCCCGACAAGCCGCCAAACCAGGGGCCGCTAAACTGATGCTGAACAAAGCCGCTTAACAAGGCGCTAATCACGGTAATCACTACCAGCTTTCCACTGCCAATACGTTTTTCTACCGCCCCGCCGAGATACCACCACCATAACAGGTTGAACAGAATATGCAGCAAGGAGAAATGCATGAGAACATGGCTAAAGTAGCGCCACACTTCAAATTTCAGCGAGGGATCATAGGGCCAGGCCAGCAACAGCATCATCGCCTGATCGCCGAAAACCGTTTGCAGAATAAACACCAGAATACAGGCGAATAAGACGACCCAGGTAAATGGCCCGGCGTTATGGCGAAGCGTTGCTAAAAAGGGGAAACGTTGGTAATGCAATCCGCTATTAGTCTGCCCCGACTGCCAACTGGCGGCCAGGTAACGTGGATCGGCGGGATTTTCCAGAAAACGGGCCAGCTCGGCCTGTACGCGCCCGGCCTGACTCTCATCAGCCAGCCAGATATCGCTCTGTGCATGCTGCTGAATAGTCAGAATAATGCCCTGAGTCGCCATATAGTCGACAAACGCCTGGGCCACGCGCGGATTGGCAAAAGAGGTAATCATTAACATGCAGCGGATCGCTTATTCCACACAAAGGGAGATATTATATACCCTAAATAATTCGAGTTGCAGAAAGGCGACAAGTACACGAATTCCCAGGAGCTTACTCAAGTAAGTGACCGGGATGAGCGGACGTAGCCTACGTATCTGCAGCTTGAAGTATGCCGGGTACAGCCACAACCGACGCTAACGCCTAACGTGCGCCATGTGCGACTTCCGCCGGAAAATGCCGATGCCAGGCATCAAACCCGCCATCGACGCTATAAACCTCCGTGTAACCCTGCTGTAGCAGATACTGCGCGGCACCTTTACTGCTATTGCCGTGATAACACATCACCATAACGGCGGTATCAAAATCGTTATCGCGCATAAATGCCCCCAGCGTGTCGTTGGTCAAATGAAACGCGCCCGGCGTATGGCCCATCGCGTAGCTCTGCGGGTCGCGAATATCCACCAGCACCGCCGTCTGCTGGTGCATTTTCTGATGGGCTTCTTCTACGTTAATACATTCAAAGTGATCCATAAGCTCTCTTCTTATACAGGCAGGCGGCGAAACGCCCCAGATTTTAGCGCCTAGTGTACAGCGTGGCGGTAAATAAACGCCAATATGTTACACGCATCACTCTGAAATGTTTTTTTGATGTTACCAACAGCGTGATTGTTTGCTATATTGAGCGATATCGAACATTTATGAACTTAAACGAAAGCGTGAGAGGTGGCGAGCGTGGAAACCAAAGATCTGATTGTGATAGGGGGAGGCATCAACGGTGCGGGTATCGCAGCAGATGCCGCAGGGCGTGGTTTATCCGTACTGATGCTGGAAGCAAACGATCTGGCCTGCGCGACGTCCAGCGCCAGCTCAAAACTGATTCACGGCGGCCTGCGTTACCTTGAACACTACGAATTCCGTCTGGTGAGCGAAGCGCTGGCGGAACGTGAGGTGCTGCTAAAAATGGCGCCGCATATCGCCTTTCCGATGCGCTTTCGTTTACCGCACCGCCCGCATCTGCGCCCGGCATGGATGATCCGTATTGGTCTGTTTATGTACGATCATCTGGGCAAGCGTACCAGTTTGCCCGGCTCGACCGGATTGCGTTTTGGCGCAGAGTCGGTGCTTAAACCTGAAATTGTGCGCGGTTTCGAATATTCCGACTGCTGGGTCGATGATGCGCGACTGGTACTCGCCAATGCGCAAATGGTTGTACAGAAAGGTGGCGAAGTGCGAACCCGTACCCGTGCCCTCTCGGCTAAACGTGAAAACGGTTTATGGGTGGTCGAAGCGGAAGATCGTGATACGGGCGAAAAGTTCACCTGGCAGGCACGCGGTCTGGTTAATGCCACCGGCCCGTGGGTCAAACAATTCTTCGACGAAGGGATGCACCTGCGTTCACCGTACGGTATTCGCCTGATTAAGGGCAGCCATATCGTCGTGCCGCGCGTGCATACGCAGAAACAGGCTTATATTCTGCAAAATGAAGACAAACGCATTGTGTTTGTGATCCCGTGGATGGATGAGTTCTCGATAATCGGTACCACTGACGTCGAGTATACGGGCGATCCGAAAACTGTTGCTATCGATGACAAAGAAGTTAGCTATCTGCTGAATGTCTATAACGCACATTTTAAAAAGACGTTGTCTCGCGACGATATCGTCTGGAGCTATTCCGGTGTCCGCCCGCTTTGTGATGACGAGTCTGATTCACCGCAGGCGATCACCCGCGATTACACCCTTGATATCCATGATGAAAACGGCCAGGCGCCGCTGCTATCAGTATTTGGCGGTAAGCTCACGACTTATCGCAAACTGGCTGAACATGCGCTGGAAAAACTGGCCCCCTACTACAAAGGTATCGGCCCGGCATGGACGAAAACAGCCGTTCTGCCCGGCGGCGATATCGGCGGCGATCGGGATGACTACGCGGCAAAACTGCGCCGTCGTTTCTCGTTTATCAGTGAGTCAATGGCCCGCCACTATGCGCGGACCTACGGCAGCAACAGCGAAAAACTCCTGGATACCGCCACATCGTTGGCCGATCTGGGGGAAGATTTCGGCCATGAATTTTTCGAAGCCGAACTTACATATCTGGTCGAACATGAGTGGGTTCGCACCCTGGATGACGCTATCTGGCGGCGGACTAAACAGGGAATGTGGCTGACAGCCGAACAGCAGGATCGCATCAGCGAATGGCTGGCGCAGCACGCGGGAAAGTCTGAACGAAAGTCTGAACTTTCGCTGGCGTCTTAGAGACCCGCTCGATTAAGCCAGATAAGATAAAAACGGGGCCGTCTGGCCCCGTTCTCAAGCGTCAAACCGCTACAACCTTACCGGATCGATATACCAGATATGGTCGGCGTACTCTTTAATCGTACGATCGGAGGAGAAATAGCCCATATTGGCGATATTGCGCATCGCTTTAATCGCCCACTCTTCCGGATGACGATACAGCTCATCCACTTTATCCTGGCAATCCACATAGCTACGATAATCCGCCAGTACCTGATAGTGGTCGCCGAAGTTAATCAGCGAATCCAGCAGATCGCGGTAACGACCCGGCTCTGATGGGCTGAACAGACCGGTGCCGATTTGCGTCAGCGCCAGATGCAGCTCTTCATCCTGATCATAATAATCACGCGGCTTGTAACCGCTGGCCCGTAGGGCTTCCACTTCTTCTGCGGTATTGCCGAAGATAAAGATATTCTCTTCACCAACGTGCTCCTGCATCTCAACGTTAGCGCCGTCCAGCGTACCGATAGTTAACGCGCCATTAAGCGCGAACTTCATATTGCTGGTCCCGGACGCTTCCGTTCCCGCCAGCGAGATCTGCTCTGAAAGATCGGCAGCCGGAATGATCAACTGCGCCAGACTCACGCTGTAGTTAGGGATAAACACCACTTTCAGCTTATCGCCAATCTGCGGATCGCTGTTCACCACCGCCGCCACATCATTAATCAAATGAATAATGTGCTTGGCCATGTAGTAAGCGGACGCCGCCTTCCCGGCGAAGATATTCACTCGCGGTACCCACTCCGCGTCAGGATCGGCCTTAATGCGATTGTAGCGGGTTATCACATGCAGCACGTTCATCAACTGGCGTTTGTACTCATGAATACGCTTGATCTGCACGTCAAACAGCGCCTTCGGGTTCACCACTACATTAAGCTGCTGGGCGATATAGCTCGCCAGTCGCTGCTTGTTTTCCAGTTTCGCCTGGCGCACAGCCTTGTTCACCAACGGGTAATCAATATGCTGTTCCAGTTCCTCCAGTTGACTCAAATCCGTGCGCCAGGTGTGACCAATATTGTCATCAAGCACTTTTGACAGCGGCGGATTCGCCAGCGCCAGCCAGCGACGCGGAGTCACGCCATTGGTCACGTTGGTAAAGCGCATCGGGAAGATTTTCGCAAACTCGGCGAACAGCGACTCCACCATCAACCTGGAGTGCAGTTCCGACACTCCGTTGACTTTGTGGCTAACGACCACCGCCAGCCAGGCCATACGAACGCGACGACCGTTGGACTCATCAATAATCGACGTCCGGCCCAACAGCGCGGTATCGTTGGGATATTGCTCCTGCAACGTTTTCAGGAAGTAGTCGTTAATCTCAAAGATGATCTGCAAATGACGCGGCAGGATTTTACCCAGCATATCAACAGGCCAGGTCTCCAGCGCTTCGCTCATCAGGGTGTGGTTGGTATAAGAGAAGACCTGACAGGCCACCTCAAACGCCTCATCCCAGCTAAACTTATGCTCATCAATCAGCAGACGCATCAGCTCCGGAATCGACAGCACCGGGTGCGTATCATTAAGGTGAATGGCGATTTTATCCGCCAGATTGTCGTAGGTTCTATGCAACTGATAGTGACGGCTGAGGATATCCTGCACCGTCGCAGAAACGAGGAAATACTCCTGGCGCAGGCGCAGCTCACGCCCGGAATCGGTAGAATCATCCGGGTAGAGCACGCGGGAAACGTTTTCAGAGTGGTTTTTATCCTCTACCGCCGCGAAGTAATCCCCCTGGTTGAATTTACCCAGATTGATTTCATTACTGGCCTGCGCACTCCACAGGCGCAGTGTGTTCGTCGCATCGGTATCAAAGCCTGGAATAATCTGGTCATAGGCTTCGGCAAAAATCTCCTCGGTTTCCACCCAGCGTGAATTTTTACCTTCCTGCTGAATTCGCCCGCCGAAACGCACTTTATAGCGGGTATTGTGGCGCTCGAACTCCCACGGGTTGCCGTATTCCAGCCAGTAATCCGGAGACTCTTTTTGCCGGCCATCAACAATGTTCTGCTTAAACATGCCGTAGTCGTAACGAATACCGTAGCCACGGCCGGGCAAACCCAGTGTCGCCAGAGAATCAAGGAAACAGGCCGCCAGACGCCCAAGACCACCGTTGCCTAATCCGGGGTCGTTCTCCTCATCAATCAGTTCTTCAAGGCTCAGCCCCATCTCTTCCAGCGCGCTGTTGACATCGTTATAGATACCCAGCGACAGCAATGCATTGGACAAGGTACGCCCAATCAGAAATTCCATTGACAGATAGTAAACCTGGCGAACTTCCTGAGAGAGTTGCGCCCGGTTGGAGCGCAACCAGCGCTCCACCATGCGATCGCGAACCGCGAACAATGTGGCATTGAGCCATTCATGTTTGTTGGCGATAGCCGGATCTTTGCCGATGATAAACATCAGCTTATAAGCAATTGAGTGCTTTAACGCCTCAACGCTTAACGTAGGCGATGCGTAGCTAAACGGTGCATTCATAGCTTTGGCTCCTGTGATTACAGCAAGCGTTGATAAAGTTCGCGGTAAGAATTGGCGGCAACCTGCCAGCTAAAATCCATATTCATTGCCTGACGCTGAACATAACGCCAGAGCGACGGGCGCGACCACAAAACAAATGTGCGTCGAATAGCCCGCAGCAGTGACAAAGCGTTGCTGTCTGCAAAAACAAACCCGGTGGCCAGACCGTCGGCGAGGTTCTCCAGCGAACAGTCGGACACGGTATCCGCCAGGCCGCCGGTGCGCCGCACCAGCGGTAGCGTGCCATATTTCAGGCCATACAGCTGGGTTAAGCCACACGGCTCAAAGCGGCTGGGCACCAGAATCACATCGGCCCCGCCCATAATGCGATGCGAAAAAGCTTCATGGTAGCCAATCTGCACGCCGACTTTACCGGGGTGCTCGGCAGCGGCGGCAAGAAACCCCTCTTGCAGAACCGGATCGCCCGCCCCCAGCAGTGCCAGTTGGCCACCCTGCTCAAGCAGGCCCGGTAGCGCTTCAAGCACCAGATCCAGCCCTTTCTGGCTGGTGAGGCGACTGACCACGGCAAACAACGGCGCTTTATCATCCACCTGCAGCCCCATCGCAATTTGCAACTGACGCTTGTTCTCTGCTTTTTCCTCCAGCCGATCGCGATCGTAGCGCGCAGCCAGTAGCAAGTCGCTTTGCGGATTCCAGATCTGGTCATCCACTCCGTTAAGGATCCCGGACAAACGCCCTTCATGCTGACGCTGGCGCAGCAGTCCTTCCATTCCGTAAGCGAACTGCGGCTCTGTAATTTCACGGGCATAGGTTGGGCTCACCGCGGTAATGTGGTCAGCGTAGTAGAGACCGGCCTTCAGGAAGGAGATCTGGCCGTTAAATTCCAGCCCGTGCATGTTATAGAACGACCATGGCAGTTCAATGTCATTCATATGCCACGAGTAAAACATTCCCTGATAGGCCAGGTTATGCACCGTAAAGACCGATTTCGCCGGATGGCCACGTGCCGCCAGGTATGCTGGCGTCAGTCCCGCATGCCAGTCATGGGCATGAACAACATCAGGACGCCAGAAGGGATCCAGACCACAGGCCATTTCGCTGCCTACCCAACCCAGCAGCGCAAAACGCAACACGTTATCGGTATAGGCGTGCTGATTCGTATCGTGGTAGGGACTCCCCGGACGATCGTAAAGATGCGGAGCATCAATCAAATAGATGCCCACGCTATTGAAATGGCCAAACAGCAGCGTAATCGGCCCGGCGAAAGTCTCCCGGCGAGTCACCACCTGTGCATCGGTAATACCGCGGCGGATATCGGGAAACGCGGGCAGCAGTATGCGCGTATCCACGCCGCCCGCAATTTGCGCCGCAGGCAGCGCGCCTATCACATCCGCCAGCCCACCGGTTTTTAACAGCGGGAACATCTCTGAACACACATGTAATACCTGCATTAGCGCTCCTGTGGGTACCCCAATGTCCGCAGCATATCGCGAGTAACCAGCACGATACCTTCCTCCGAGCGGTAGAAACGACGAGCATCCTCTTCCGCATTCTCACCAACCACCATACCTTCCGGGATCACGCAGGCCCGGTCAATAATACAGCGACGCAGACGGCACGAACGGCCAACCCAAACCTCCGGCAACAAGACCGCCGAGTCAATATTACAGAATGAATTCACCCGCACGCGCGGGAACAGTACCGACTGCACAACGACAGAACCGGAGATAATACAGCCGCCGGAGACCAGCGAATTCAGGGTCATTCCGTGGCTCCCCGAACGGTCCTGGACAAATTTTGCCGGTGGCAAAGGTTCCATATGAGTACGAATCGGCCAGTTTTGATCGTACATATCCAGTTCAGGGGTTACCGAAGCCAGGTCGAGGTTCGCTTTCCAGTACGCCTCCAGGGTTCCGACATCGCGCCAGTAGGGCTCGGATTGTGGATCTGACTGCACGCAGGAGAGCGGGAAGGGATGTGCATAAGCCATGCCAGTTTTAGTAATTTTTGGAATGATGTCTTTACCAAAATCGTGGCTGGAAATGTCGTCACTGTCGTCTTCTTGCAGAAGCTCGTAAAGATAATCAGCATCAAAGACATAAATTCCCATACTTGCCAGTGACTTGCTGGCATCGCCGGGCATTGCCGGAGGGTTAGCCGGTTTTTCGACAAAATCGATGATCTTATCGTTCTCATCTACCGCCATCACGCCAAACGCCGATGCTTCTTCGATGGGCACAGGCATACAGGCCACGGTGCAACGTGCGCCTTTTTCGACATGATCGATAAGCATGCGCGAGTAGTCCTGCTTGTAAATATGGTCGCCTGCGAGGATAACCACATACTCGGCCTTATAGCGGCGGATAATATCGAGGTTTTGCGTCACCGCGTCTGCTGTGCCGCGATACCAGTTTTCCCCCTTCATTCTTTGCTGGGCGGGCAATAGATCGACAAACTCGTTCATCTCTTCATTGAAAAACGACCAGCCGCGCTGGATATGCTGCACCAGCGTATGGGATTGATATTGAGTGATAATGCCGATGCGGCGAATACCTGAGTTAATACAGTTAGATAATGCAAAATCGATAATGCGGAACTTACCGCCGAAATGCACGGCAGGTTTCGCGCGTTTATTGGTTAAATCCTTCAGACGGGTACCACGCCCCCCGGCAAGGATCAGCGCAACAGATTTGATCGGCAACTGACGCGCCAGCATCAACGGATCATTCTTTTCTATTCCAACCATAATTAACTCCTTTTTTACTCCCCAGCTTGCCTGCCCTTCTCGCTGCGCCGCCGCTTCGAGACCAACCGGAAGCCTCGAGGTTACGACCTTTGAAATACGCACAATCCGTGCGCGGGCCCATGCCAGACAGCTATAGTGACCGGATTATCCTCTCCGGCGAAAGGTGGAATGGCATGCCATTCCCCCGTTGGTAAAGTCATCTCAGCCACCTCGGCGGTGGCATTGAACGTCATCAACCAGCGATCGGATAAGACGATCTGCATACGCGGTACGCCGTGCTGCCACTCCTCGGCAGACAGCGGCTGCGCATTCTGGTTTAGCCAGCGCACACGACCGTCTCCCTCCTGCCACCAGCGGTTTTCGGTTAATGCCGGAATACGCTGGCGCAAATGAATCAGTGCGGCAGTGAACGCGGTCAATCCGCGGTTAGCCTGGTTCCAGTCCAGCCAGGTCAACACATTGTCCTGGCAGTAAGCATTATTGTTGCCATGCTGACTGTGGCCATGTTCGTCACCCGCCAGCAGCATCGGCGTCCCCTGCGCCAGCAGCAGTGTTGCCAGCAGGGCATGAACGCTGGCGCGACGTCGTTCAATCACAGCAAGACTCCCTTCTAACCCTTCTATACCATGATTGTTGCTGTAGTTATTGTTAGTCCCATCGCGATTCTCTTCCCCGTTTGCCTCATTATGTTTCTGATTGAAACAAACGCAGTCGCGAAGGGTAAAACCATCGTGCGCGGTGACCAGATTGACCGCTGCCGCCGGCGCTCTTCCATTACGCTGAAAGACATCGCTGGACGCGGCAAAACGCTGAGCGAAGTCGCCCAATGAGACATTTTGTTGTAACCAGAAACGACGCGTGGTATCACGGAAATGGTCGTTCCATTCAGCAAAAAACGGCGGAAAATTACCCACCTGATAGCCGCCAGGGCCAATATCCCAGGGCTCGGCGATCAGCTTCACTTCCGCCAGGCGCGGGTCATTACGGATAGCCTCAAACAGCGGCGCATCCTGACGAAACGCCGGCGTACGCCCCATCACCGAGGCCAGGTCGAAGCGAAAGCCATCAACGTGACACTCATCCACCCAAAAACGCAGGCACTGACGGGCATACTCCACCACGCCGGGGTGGCTGAGGTTGAGAGTGTTTCCGCAGCCCGTCCAGTTGTGGTAGTCCCCATCTTCTCTGATCCAATAATAGCTACGGTTGTCGATACCGCGCAGAGAGAAGGTCGGCCCTTCGAGATCGATCTCAGCGCTATGGTTCAGCACCACATCAAGGATCACCTCAATGCCCGCCGCATGCAGTGCTTTTACCGCATCGCGAAACTCCTTCAGCGCCTGCTCCGGCACGCTGGCGTAGCGCGTATCAAGGGCAAAAATCGCCAGCGGATTGTAGCCCCAGTAATTGCTTAACCCCATCCGCTGAAGACGCGGCTCACTGGCAAACTGCGCTACCGGCATCAGCTCCAGCGCGGTAATACCCAGCGCCTTGAAGTAGTCGATCATCACCGGATGCCCCAGCGCGCTGTAGGTGCCGCGAAGCGCCTCCGGCAGTTCAGGGTGCAGATACGTCAGCCCTTTGACGTGGGCTTCATAAATCACCGTCTTGCCCCACGGCGTGCGCGGCGGCTTATCGCCGCGCCAGTCATAATGCAGATCCACCACCCGCGACTTTGGCGCTATCGCCGCGCTATCGCGGTTATCGGCAACATGATCGCCGCCGTGAAGACGTTCATCGTCAGGTAACTCGCCGTCCACCTGATGACAGCAGGGATCGATCAACAGCTTGGCTGGGTTAAAACGATGCCCTCGCGCCGGGTCCCAGGGACCGTGGACGCGATAGCCGTAACGCAACCCCGGTCCGGCGTCGGCCAGCCAGCCGTGCCAGATATCACCGCTGCGTTCGGGCAGATCAACACGCCGCTCATTGCCCTGTTCGTCAAATACACAGAGTTCCACCCGTTCCGCATGGGCGGAAAAGAGCGCGAAATTTACCCCTTTACCGTCGTAGCTGGCCCCCAAAGGCGCGGGTTTTCCTGCTGTGAGTGCGATCATTCCGCCTCCCGCACCAGCCAGATCGTCGCCAGCGGCGGCAACGTAATCGAAAGGGAGTGCGCACGGCCGTGGCTGGCAATCGCGTCGCTTGCCACAATTCCGCCATTGCCGGTATTACTCCCGTGGTAATACATTGAATCGGTGTTCAGCTCTTCACGCCAGCGGCCAGGCTGGTTGATGCCAAAGCGATAGTCATAACGCGGCACCGGGGTAAAGTTGCTGGCGACGATAATTTCATTACCCGCTCTGTCGCGACGCACAAAGATAAACACCGAGCGCTCATGATCGTCCACCACCAGCCATTCAAAGCCATAAGGATCGAAATCCAGTTCATGCAACGCTTTGTGGTGACGATAGGTGTGGTTTAAATCGCGCACCAGCCGCTGGACGCCGTGATGCCAGTTATCCCCACCGTCCAGCAGGTGCCAGTCAAGGCTTGCGTCATGATTCCACTCGCGCCCCTGAGCAAATTCATTCCCCATAAACAGCAGCTTTTTACCCGGGAAGGCAAACAACCAGCCGTAATAGGCGCGCAGATTAGCGAATTTCTGCCAGGCGTCGCCCGGCATGCGGTCGAGAAGTGATTTTTTCCCGTGTACCACTTCGTCGTGGGAGAGCGGCAGGACAAAATTTTCGGTGTAGTTGTAGAGCATACCGAAGGTCATCTTGTCGTGATGATAACGGCGATGCACCGGGTCGAGCTTCATATAATCGAGAGTGTCGTGCATCCAGCCGAGGTTCCACTTGAACCAGAATCCCAACCCCCCCGTGGAGGAAGGACGTGAAACTCCGGCAAAATCGGTGGACTCTTCCGCCATCGTCACCGCCCCAGGCGTCTGTTCACCCAGCACCCGGTTGGTATTACGCAGGAACTCAATCGCTTCAAGGTTTTCCCGGCCGCCATATTCATTCGGCACCCACTCGCCGTCTTTGCGACTGTAGTCGCGATAAATCATGGATGCCACCGCATCCACCCGCAGCGCATCAATGCCAAAGCGTTCAACCCAGTACAGGGCATTGCCGACCAGATAATTGCTGACCTCGCGACGACCATAGTTGTAAATCAGTGTGTTCCAGTCCTGATGGTAGCCTTCACGCGGGTCGCTATGCTCATACAGCGACGTACCATCAAACGAGGCGAGGGCAAAATCATCTACCGGGAAATGACCCGGAACCCAGTCAAGGATGACGTTGAGGCCTGCGGCGTGCGCAGCGTTAATAAAATAGCGGAAATCCTCTCGCGTCCCGAAGCGGCGGGTTGGCGCATACAGCCCGGTTGGCTGATACCCCCAACTGCCATCAAACGGATGCTCGTTAACCGGCAACAGTTCCAGATGCGTAAACCCCATCCATTTGGCGTAAGGCACCAGTTGATCGGCAAGTTCGCGGTAGCTCAGCCAGAAGTTATTATCGGTATGGCGACGCCAGGAACCGAGGTGTACTTCATAAATTGATATTGGCGCATCAAACTGATTCGCCCGCTTGCGTGCTTCCGGCTGTTCGACCTTCTCCGGCAGCCCGCAAATCAGCGAGGCGCTATCCGGGCGCATCTGCGCTTCAAACGCGTAGGGATCGGACTTCACCCGCAAATGACCATGAGCATCGATAAGCTCAAATTTATACAACTGGCCGTTGAGCGCGCCAGGAACAAACAGTTCCCAGATACCGGATTCTTTGCGCAATCGCATTGGATGACGGCGACCATCCCAATAATTAAACTGTCCGACGACCGAAACCCGTTGAGCGTTAGGCGCCCAGACCGAAAAACGGGTACCCACGACGCCATCCATCGTGTCGGCGTGCGCGCCCAGCGTTTCATAGGGTCGCAGATGCGTACCTTCCGACAACAGCCAGACATCCAGATCCTGCAACAACGGGCCAAAACGGTACGGATCATCAATCAAATTTTGCTGACCGTGCCAGGTGACGGCCAGCTGATAACGAAAAGGGTTTTTACGCCGCGGCAGAACACCGCTAAAGAAACCGCGCGAATCAAGGCATTCTAGTTTGCCGACTTTGCGCCCGGTTTTTGGTTCGATGACCCACACATCGGTGGCATCGGGTAATAATGCACGAACTTCCAGCCCTGCGTCGGTGTAATGCATGCCAAGCACGGAAAAAGGGTCCGCAAAATAGCCGGCAATAAGCGCATTAATCACGTCCTTATCAATACGATTAGACATGGTTTCGTCCTGTTGTAGGTGTCGCCCTTTCCTGCATGCGGCGACTTTTTTTGCCCTGAACGACGCAGCACATTTTGCACCTTCCTGCGCCGTCCCACCTTCAGGTAAGGAAACACCATGGCTCCTTACTTAAAGCATAGCCAAGGCTGAATTACCTCCGTTAAGAAAAATAAAAAACATTCGCGTCTACTCCCTGTATTACGCAAAAAAAAGGGGTGATTCAACACCCCTTTTCTCATCTTGTGACAATGAATTACGCTAATTGCTTTAACATGCGACGGAGCGGCTCGGCGGCTCCCCACAACAGCTGATCGCCAACGGTGAAGGCCGACAGATACTCCGGCCCCATATTCAGTTTACGCAGGCGGCCCACCGGCGTGCTCAAGGTGCCGGTGACGGCGGCCGGAGTCAGCTCACGCATGGTAATGTCGCGATCGTTCGGTACCACTTTGGCCCACGGATTATGCGCGGCCAGCAGTTCCTCAACGGTCGGGATAGAAACATCTTTTTTCAACTTAATCGTGAACGCCTGGCTATGGCAGCGCAGGGCGCCAACGCGAACACACAGACCGTCGACCGGGATCGGAGAAGCCGTCGCGAGGATTTTGTTGGTCTCCGCCTGCCCTTTCCACTCTTCACGGCTCTGACCGTTATCCAGCTGTTTGTCGATCCATGGGATCAGGCTGCCCGCCAGCGGAACGCCGAAGTTGTCCACCGCCAGCTCTCCGCTGCGGGTCAACGAGGTCACTTTGCGTTCAATATCAAGGATCGCAGAAGCCGGGTCCGCCAGTTCAACGGCAACATGGTTGTACAGTTGCCCCATCTGGCCCAGCAACTCACGCATATGACGCGCACCGCCGCCGGATGCCGCCTGATACGTCGCCACGCTGACCCACTCGACCAGATCCTGAGCAAACAGGCCGCCGAGAGACATCAGCATCAGACTGACGGTACAGTTGCCGCCGACAAAGGTTTTCACGCCATTATTCAGACCGGCGGTGATCACATCCTGGTTCACCGGGTCAAGAATAATGATGGCGTCCTCTTTCATACGCAGCGAAGACGCTGCGTCGATCCAGTAACCCTGCCAGCCGCTTTCACGCAGCTTTGGATAAATATCGTTGGTGTAATCGCCGCCCTGACACGTGACAATAATATCCAGTGCCTTCAGCGCTTCCAGATCAAACGCATCCTGAAGCGTGCCACCGGTGCGTCCTCCAAAGGAGGGTGCAGGCTGCCCCAGTTGAGAGGTGGAGAAAAAAACAGGGCGAATGGCGTCAAAGTCGCGCTCTTCAACCATGCGTTGCATGAGAACAGAGCCGACCATTCCGCGCCAGCCGATAAAACCAACATTTTTCATAACATATTCCTGCGAGGTGTGTGCTGTTTGTTCCAGGCCAGTTTCCTACTGGTTAGCCCCTCACATTACAAAATGCAGCTAAAGTCGCAAGTGAAATTAATCAATGATTGACCACTAATCAGTAACACGGCTAATTCCGTATTGCGGCTGACGCCATTGGTTTCAGAAAACCATAATAATTATCAGTGAATTAGCCAGAATGATGAACGATGCCATCTTTGGCGCATTCCCCGTAAAGGGAAATTAGCCGGGGTCGAAAGTGATAATATTTCGCTAAAAAAATCGCGGGAGAAAGGGGATTAACCCGGCCGTGTTTTACTTCGCCGGGTCATTATTCAGACGCTTAGCTCAACAGCGTAAACGCAATCATACCGACAATCGCGCCAACCGTGCCGAGGATGGTTTCCATCAACGTCCAGGTCTTCAGCGTTTGCGCTTCTGTTGCGCCGGTGAACTTACCGAACAACCAGAAACCCGCATCGTTGACGTGGCTGACCACAATAGACCCACCGGCGATACAGATAGAGAGCGCCGCCATCTGCGCGCCGCTGTAGTGCAGTTGTTCGATAACCGGCATCACCAGGCCCACGGCCGTCAGGCAGGCGACGGTCGCGGAGCCCTGAATAATACGCACCGCCGCCGCCAGCACGAAGCAGGTGATCGCAATCGGCAGCCCCATACCGGTCAGCGCTTCGCCGAGCGCCGGACCTACGCCGGAATCCACCAGTACCTGCTTGAACACGCCGCCCGCCCCGATGACCAACAGGATAATCCCTGCAGGCTGGAGCGCATGGCCGCAAATCTCCATTACGCGATCTTTCGCCATTCCCTGACGCACTGCCAGACCATAGATAGCCACCAGGCAGGCCACCAGGATAGCGGTAAATGGATGGCCGATAAATTCAAACCATTCATAGGCCGCTGAGCCCTCTGCTACGAAACGCGCGGCGATGGTTTTCAGGCCAACCAGCACTAACGGCAACAGAATTAACGCCAGGCTAAAGCCAAATGACGGCATTTTGCCTTCACCAAGGTGCGGCTCGCTAATATCATCGGGAATATGCAGCTCAACGTAGCGGCTGATAAAATTGCCCCACAGCGGCCCGGCAATAATCATCCCCGGAATTGCGGCGCACAGACCAATCAGGATCATCCAGCCAAAGTCAGCGTGCATCTGAGAAGCCAGCAGCATCGGCGCCGGCCCCGGCAGCAGGAATGCCGCCGCAGCGGCGACCCCGGCAAACAGCGGGATCACCAGCTTCACAAGGTTGGTGCCGGTGTGACGCGCCATTGAGAAAGCCACGCTAATCAGCAACACGATCGCCACTTCAAAAAACAGCGGCAGCGCGCAAATAAGCCCGGCCAGGCCTATCGCATAGTGAGCGCGATTATGGCCAAAGGATTTCAGCATCTTGACGGCAATCTGGTCGACCGCGCCGGTTTCATGCAAAATTTTACCGAACATCGCCCCTAGCGCGACGACAACGGCCAGAAAGCCCAGCGTTCCGCCCATCCCCTTTTCCATCGTCGCCGCGATTTTATCCAACGGCATACCGGAAAAAAGCCCTGCTCCAATAGAAACCACCATCAAAGCCAGGAAAGCATGCATACGCGCCTTCATGACTAAAAACAGCAGCAGCAAAACGGAGCCGACTGCTGTTAAAACAAGCGTTAATGTACTCACTCGTGACTGCCTTTGTTAATCACCTCAATGGTGCTGGCGACCACACCCTCCAATGGCTGATCGATATCAACGACGAAAACATCGTGTTCATCCGTCCCCGGCTCTTGCAGCGTTGCAAACTGCGTGACCAGCATCTGGGTTTTGAAGAAGTGGCCTTTACGCGCCTTCAGGCGTTTTTCAATGACCGCAAAATCGCCCTTCAGGTAGATAAAAGAGAGATTCGGATTGCCTTTACGCAGAATGTCGCGATAGCTCTTTTTCAGCGCAGAACAGACAATCAACGACACTTCATTGGTGCGCTGCATGGCAAATGCGGCATCGTTCAGCGCCTGCAGCCACGGCGTACGATCATCGTCATTCAACGGTTCGCCGGACGCCATTTTGTTGATATTGCTGCGCGGATGCAGAAAGTCGCCGTCGAGAAACGCGGCATGTAGTTGATGCGCCACTTCGCTGGCGACAGCAGATTTACCGCTGCCGGAAACGCCCATCAAGACATAGATGTGGTGATCATGGTTAGTTGTACTCAAAGCTTCCTCCCACTGGACACATACGCGCAGCTCTGACTGCTTTAAACAGTGTGAATATGCTCGCGTAGCGATGAATTGTTACGGGTAACTGTTATCGGTAACATTGTCATGCCGACGATGTGGAGAAGCAATAACCATTGCTGTCAGATGTGAATATGTGTGATCTACTTCAAATTTGTCAGTTTAAATAGATCCGCCCGGTGACAATGTGAAACCTAAATCTAACATCTCTGGCGTAACCACTTCACCGCGAATACGCGCCAGCAGACGTTCAGCGCCAATCCGCCCCATTCGTTCACGCGGCGTGAGGACGCTGGCCAGACGCGGCTCCATCACCTGGCCGATATCATGGCCGTGGAAACCGGCGATCGCCATGTCGTCAGGGATCCTCAGTCCCAGGCGCTGACACTCGAATGCAGCGCCGACCGCAAGGTCGTCGTTGGTGCAGAAGATGCCGTCAAGCTGCGGATATTCACGGCGCGCCTGACGCATCAGCTCAATCCCCGAGGAATAAGACGAAGACTGCTCGACCATCACGCTGTAGGGCGTCATCCCGGCATCAAGCATTGCCTGCTCATACCCTTTCTGTTTGATGATGGTACGTTCATCAAGGCGCGCGCCCAGATAGGCAACGTGACGGTGGCCACGGTTGATTATCGCCGCGGTCATCTGGCGCGCCGCTTCAAAGTTATCAAAACCGACGGCAATATCGAGACACGGCGACTTACTGTCCATCAGTTCAACCACCGGGATACCCGCCACTTCAATCATCTTCAGGGTACGTGGCGTATGGGTTCGTTCGGTGAGGATCAGGCCATCGATGTTCCATGAGAGCATCGATTCCAGGCGTTTTTCTTCCATATCCGGCTTATAACCATAGTGCGCCAGCATGGTCTGGTAGCCGAAAGCGTCGGTCACGCTTTCAATGCCGTGCAGCACTTCCGAAAATACCTGATTCGTTAGCGAGGGCAACAGCACGCCAATGGCGCGGCTGGTTGCATTGGAAAGGATGTCAGGCGCGCGATTCGGAATATAACCCAGTTCATCGAGAGCAACGGCAATCTTGCCACGCAGCGCTTCGGAAACCTGTTCCGGGTTACGTAAGTAGCGGCTGACCGTCATTTTGGTCACGCCGACAAGATCGGCGACATCCTGAAGTACGGGTCTTTTCTTTTTCATCGTCCTGACTGTGATAAATGGGAGACATTTTCCCAGTTTATCACGGACAAAGCTCAACCTTTCCTGATCCTTAGGAAAGGTTGATTAAATTATTTATACCGGCGGCAGGTCGAACAGCAGAATCTCGCTATCGCTGTCGGCATGTACGGAGATCGCCTGCTCATCCCAAATCGCCAGACCATCGCTGGTAGTGGCTTTTGTTCCATTAATAGTCACGTCACCTTTTACCACCTGGATCCATACCCGGCGATCGGCGGCAATCTGGTGTACCGACTGTTCGTCTTTCAGCAACGCCCAGCGATACAACTCCATATCCTGAAACACCTTCAGCGAACCGTCGCGGGCATCCGGCGACAATACCAGCTGTTTGCCCTGTACAGCGTCAAAGCGCCGCTGTTCATAGCGCGGAGTGATGCCATTTTTTTCCGGAATGATCCAGATCTGGTACAGATGCAATTTTTCCGTGTCGCTTGGGTTGTACTCAGAGTGACGGATCCCAGTTCCTGCACTCATGATCTGGAACTCGCCCGCCGGAACCTGCTCTTTGTTGCCCATGCTATCCTGGTGCTCAACGGCCCCTTCCAGCACATAGGTCAGGATTTCCATATCCTTGTGCGGATGCGTACCGAAGCCCTGGCCCGCGTCAATCACGTCATCATTGATAACGCGCAGCGCTGAAAAGCCCATAAAGTTCGGATCGTAATAGTTAGCGAAAGAGAACGTATGCCAGGAATCCAGCCAGCCGTGGTTAGCGTGGCCACGTTCGTTAGCTTTGCGTAAATAGATCATATTGCACCCCCATATGTTTTCGATGGAGTAAGTGTGGACGCGATCGTTAAACAATCATAGAGGGTGAAAATTGACTCCTCTGTTCAAAAAATATGAATAAGTAAGGAGATACCCAGGTCGCTTATCTGGTAAGGAATATGGTGGTATTCAATGGCAGCACAGACGCATATTTCTGGCTCTTCCTGCGCATCAGAAGGTATCATAACTTCAGATTCATTGACGTAGCTTACGTCAGAGATAAGGTTGCCGCCGGTTGCCGAAAAGCGTAATACCGTGGGCTGTACAGCCGAAATCGCAGAGAGAAAGATGGTACAAACCTCAGGCATGAAGAGGTAACCCGACTTCCAGTGCTGCAGAAAAAGAACAAAAAAAAGCCAGCACCCGGCTGGCTAAAGTAATACTGGAAGCAATGTGAGCAATGTCGTGCTTTCAGGCTTTCCGCAAGGGTCTCCCTGAACGCAAAGCAATAATAATCATTCTCATTCGCACTTGTCTACTCTTTTTTTACAAAAAATAGTCGTTGACGATTTTTTTACCGTCAGAGATGTTGAAAGGGACTTGCAACCCACTAAGGATAAGAAGAATGAGTGACATAGTGATACGCCATGCCGAACCACGCGATGCTGAACCTTTACGTCAGTTAACTGCGCATCCGGAGGTCTATCACGACACGCTACAGCTCCCCCATCCGGCGATGGAAATGTGGCAGGAACGCCTGCAACCCAGGCCCGGCAGACGTCATCTGGTGGCCACTATCAACGAACAAGTTGTCGGCCATGTGGTGCTCAGCGTGGAGCCAAATCCTCGTCGCAGCCACGTAGCGACCTTCGGCATTAGCGTGGCATCCCAGGCGCACGGTCGCGGCGTTGGCAGCGCGCTGATGCGCGAAATGGTTAACCTGTGCGATAACTGGTTGCGTATCGAACGCATTGAGTTAACCGTATTTACCGACAATTCCGCCGCTATAGCGCTTTACCGCAAATTTGGCTTTGTTGTGGAAGGCACCGGCAAGCGATTCGCCCTGCGTAACGGCGAGTATGTGGATGCGTACTTTATGGCGCGGCTGAAGTAATCTTTAAGGAATTTCCCGGTGGCGCTACGCTTACCGGATCTACGCTCTCGTGAGCCGGGCTAACGCAATGCCGCCCGGCCTATAAATCAGTATCCGGCCGTTAAATCATCCGGCGAACGCGGATCGGACGCGCCATACAGCGTACCATCCGGGCCAATCATAATACTCTGCGTGCTGCCCATCGCCGCTTTTACCGCCACTTTCTGCCCTTTGTCCTCCAGCAGCTTCAGCGTATCCGGGCTAAATCCCTTCTCCACCCGCAGTTCATCCGGCAGCCATTGATGATGGAAGCGCGGTGCATTGGTTGCTTCCGCGACGTTCATACCGAAGTCGATAGTATTCACTATCATCTGCAGCACAGTGGTGATGATACGACTGCCGCCGGGGCTGCCGGTCACCAGCCAGGTCTTGCCGTCTTTCACCACAATGGTCGGCGACATGGACGACAGCGGACGTTTTTTTGGCTCGACGGCGTTGGCGTCACCGCCAACCAGACCATAGACGTTCGGCACGCCGGGTTTAGCGGAAAAGTCATCCATTTGGTTATTCAGCAAAATACCGGAATTCCCCGCGACAATACCAGTGCCAAAGATTGTATTCAGCGTATACGTTACCGCGACGGCATTACCGTCCTTATCCACCACCGAGAAATGCGTGGTCTGATTGCTTTCGTAGGGCGCCAGCTTGCCGGGGCGAATCTGACTCGACGGTTTCGCTTTGTTGATATCGATCTGTTCGGCAATGGCTTTGGCGTACGCTTTGCTGGTCAGCGCCTGCCACGGCACGTTGACGAAATCCGGATCGCCAAGATATTCCGAACGGTCGGCATAGGCATGTTTTTCCGCTTCCGCCATCACCTGCATGGCATCGGCGCTGCCGAAGCCGAACTTATGCATATCGAAGTTTTCCAGAATATTGAGGATCTGCACGATATGAATCCCGCCGGACGAGGGCGGGGGCATGGAAAATATCTGATAGCCGCGGTATTCACCGCTAATCGGCGTGCGTTCAACCGCTTTGTAATTCGCCAGATCCGCTTTGGTGATCAGCCCGCCGTTATTCTTCATCTCATCAGCAATCTGCTGCGCGATAGCACCTTTATAGAAGGCGTCGGGGCCATGCTCGGCAATCAGTTCCAGACTCTTGCCCAGCTGTTTTTGCACAAGCCTGTCACCCTTTTTCAGCGGTTCGCCGTTTTTCCAGAAAATAGCGCGACTATTGGCGTGGTCGGGGATTACTTCGCTCCCGTAAGTTTTCAAATCATCAGCCAGCGCATCGTTGACGATAAATCCTTCCTCCGCCAGCTTAATCGCCGGACGAATCACCTTGTTAAGCGGCATCGTGCCGTATTTCTCCAGCGCCAGGGAGAAGCCGGCAACGGTGCCCGGCGTACCGGAGGCCAGGTGCGAAGTCAGCGATTTCTTGCTGTCCGGATTACCCTGATCGTCAAGGAACATATCGCGGGTGGCCTGCGCCGGAGCCATCTCACGGAAGTCGATCGCCGTCGTATGACCGTCTTTAGTGCGCAGCATCATAAAACCGCCACCACCGATATTACCGGCCTGCGGATGCGTCACCGCCAGCGCATAGCCCACTGCCACGGCGGCATCCACCGCGTTGCCGCCCTGGCGCAGAATATCCACGCCGACCTTTGTTGCCAGCGCGTCCACCGAAGCCACCATCCCCTGATGAGCGCGAACCGGATGAAAAATATCCTCCTCTACACCATAAGAAACCGGAGGCGGGACGGGATTAGCCGCGACGCTAAAACTCCCGCATGCCAGTAAAACAGCGATGACCACCTGACGCCAGAGCGTTGTTTTTATCATTGCCATACTCCCGAAATGTGTTGTTACCCCAGCATAATAGTGGTCGATAAATCCTAAAAGATCATTGTGGTAGCGGAAAGAAGGTAAACTAAAACGATCCCACACAAGGGAGGAGATAATCATGAAAGCCATTTTATATCTGGCGGCGCTGATCCCGCTGAGCGCTTTAGCGCAGCCGCTCAATAGCAATAACAATAACAATCCTAATCAGCCAGGATACGTGATACCCAGCCAGCAGCGGATGCTAAACCAGATGCAGACGCAGCAAATGCAGCAGCAAAGCAAGCTAAAACAGGATATACAGAGCCAGACGCGCGCGCAGCAGCAGCATCTACAGACGCAACTGAATAACAATCAGCGGCGAATACAGCAGAATAACAATGTGAATACCGAACAATAGCGAGGAAACGTTGCTGCGGCAGACGTCCCCATCAGGGCCGTCTGCTACAGATTACGCTGAAAACCGGGGGCCGATAACGTCAATCGCATCGGTACAGATGCTATCCACGCCCCAGCGTAGCAGTTCGGCGGCACGCTGCGGTTTATTGACGGTATAGACGAGAATATATAAACCCGCCGCCTTCAGGCTCGCTACGCGCGTTTCATCCAGCAGCTTGTGATTAAGATGGAGAGAGACGCAGCCAAGGCGAGCCGTCAGTTCGCGCCAGTCATCACGCCACGCATCTACCAACAGCCCGCGCGGCAGCTCGGGCGTCGCTTCCTGCGCCGCTTCCAGTGCATCTATATCAAACGATGAGAGCAGCGGCGGCGTCATTCCCTGCCAGAGCTCACGGGCCGCCAGCGCCACCATTTTACCGGTCAGCGGACCGGTGCCGGTGGTCGGTTTAATTTCGATATTCGCCATCATACCGTACTGTCGGCAACGCGCGGCAACGTCACTCAGCAACGGCAGCGGCTCGCCCTGGAATTCACCGCTGTACCAGCTCCCGGCATCCACTTTTTGCAGATCGCTCCACGCCAGCTCGCCCGCCACGCCCCAGCCGTTGCTGGTGCGTTCGAGGTTGTCGTCGTGCAATAAAAAAATCTGCCCGTCTTTCGATAACTTAGCGTCAAACTCAATCATCGTATGACCATAACGCGCACCGGTATCGATGGCCGCCAGAGTATTTTCCGGGGCCAGTTTACCGCCGCCGCGATGGGCAACAATTGAGGGATAAGGCCAGTGACTCATACGCGTCGTCCTGTCTCACTATCAAAGAGGTGCAAATGATCCTGCGGCAAATGCAGCCACAGCGTATAGCCAGCCTGAGGACGCTGCTGGTGCGGCAGCCGAACCACCAGCTTCTGCTCGCCCCACCGCCCGTGGGCAAGGTTATCGGCACCTAAAATCTCCAGCGTATCCATAACCAGCGGTACGCCACCTTCCGCCTGAGAGCTTAATGCAAAATGTTCCGGGCGGATACCCAGCGTCATCTTACGCCCGGCGTAGCGGCGATGCGCGTTATTCATTGGCAAGCAGACTCCCTCCTCAAGCTCAAAGCGGCTGCCATCGTCGCTGACCCGGCCTTCCAGCAGATTCATTGCCGGGCTGCCGATAAAGCTTGCCACAAAGCGGCTGGCCGGTTTTTCGTACACGTCGACCGGCGTACCAATCTGTTCAGCGATGCCTTTATTCATCACCATCACTCGCTGCGCGAGGGTCATCGCCTCGACCTGATCGTGGGTTACGTACAGCGAAGTGGTATTCAGACGACGGTGTAGCTGTTGCAGTTCAAGGCGCATCTGCACGCGCAGTTTGGCATCAAGGTTGGAGAGCGGCTCATCAAACAGGAACACTGCCGGATCGCGTACAATTGCCCGTCCCATCGCCACACGCTGACGCTGACCGCCGGAGAGTTCACGCGGGCGACGCGTTAACAAACCGTCCAGTTCGAGGATCCGCGCCGCTTCCCGGACGCGCTCGGCAATCAGCCCTTTGCCCATGCCGCGGATTTTCAGCCCCCAGGCCATATTCTCTTCCACGCTCATATGCGGATAGAGGGCGTAGTTCTGGAACACCATCGCAATGCCGCGATCTTTCGGTTCCATTTCGGTGACGCGCTGGCGGTCAATCCAGATATCGCCGCTGGTGACCCGCTCAAGCCCGGCCACCATGCGCAGCAGTGTCGATTTACCGCAGCCGGATGGCCCAACCATCACAATAAATTCGCCGTCCGCGACGTCCAGCGTCAACGGTTGGATCACCTGGGTTTTAGCATCCCAGCTTTTGGTTACTGCCTGTAATTTTAAACCAGCCATAAAATTTCCTACTTCTCACTGTCCACCAGGCCGCGCACAAACGCCCGCTGCATGGCTAAAACGATGACCACCGGGGGAATCAGCGTGAGCAGCATCGCCGCCATCACCAGGTTCCACAGGGTGGTGCCTTCACCAAATGCGATCATCCCTTTAATGCCCGCCACCGCAGTACCGAGGTTCACATCCTGAATAATCAGCAGCGGCCACAGATACTGGTTCCAGCCGTAGATAAAGGTGATGACGAACAGCGCCGCAAGATTGGTTTTCGACAGCGGCAGTACGATATCGCGGAAGAAACGCATCGGTGACGCGCCATCGATACGCGCGGCTTCAATCAGCTCATCCGGCAACGTCATAAAGAACTGGCGGAACAGGAAGGTGGCGGTCGCCGAAGCCATCAGCGGCAGCGTGAGTCCGGCATAACTGTCGAGCATTTTCAGGTTGGCGATCACTTCCACGGTCGGGAAAATGCGCACCTCAACCGGCAGCATCAGGGTAATAAAGATCATCCAGAAGAACAGGTTGCGCAGTGGAAAACGGAACCAGACGATGGCGAACGCGGAGAGCATCGATACCGCGATTTTGCCTGACGTAATACCCAATGCCATGATGAAGCTGTTGAGTAACATCAGCCAGAACGGCGCACTGTTGGCCGCCACGCCGTTCAGCCAGATGTTTTTTATGTTGTCGAGCAGATGCGCGCCGGGAATCAACGTCATCGGCGTTTCAAAGACCGCTTTACCATCCAGGGTCGCGGCAACAAAGGCGACGTACAGCGGGAACAGAATGACGGCAATGCCTAAAATCAACATAGTGTGGCTGAAAATCGTCAGCCCGCGACGGTTCTCAATCATTGGTAGCGCACCTTACTTTCAACATAGCGGAACTGCACCACCGTCAGAATAATGACGAGGAACATCAGCACCACCGACTGGGCGGCGGAAGCGGAAAGATCGAGTCCGGCAAAACCTTCGCGATAGATTTTATAAATCAGCGTCGTCGTTGCCTGCACCGGTCCGCCGCCGGTAGCGGCATCAATCACCGGGAAGGTATCAAAGAAGGCGTATACCAGATTAACCACCAGCAGGAAAAAGCTCACCGGCGCAATCAGCGGCAACGACAGCCTGAAGAAGCGGCGAACCGGCCCGGCGCCGTCGATCGCGGCGGCTTCCACCAGCGAGCGCGGAATGGATTGCAGCGCGGCGAAAAAGAACAGGAAGTTGTAACTAATCTGCTTCCATACCGAGGCGAAGACCACGAGGAACATTGCCTGACCGCTGTTCTGCGCATGGTTCCAGTCATAGCCTAGTTCGGCGAGAAAATGCGTAATCAGCCCGCGGCCTGGGTTAAACAGAAAAATCCACAGCACGGCGGCGACCGCAGGCGCCACGGCATAAGGCAGCAGCATCAGCGTCTGATAAAAACGGCTGCCGCGCACCACATAATCCACCAGCGCGGCGAAAAACAGCGAGATCAGCAGCCCGCTGAAGGTGACCAGCGTGCTGAATTTAATCGTGGTCCAGAAAGAATCCAGGTAGTACGGGTCATGGAACAACGCGAAAAAGTTAGCCAGGCCGACAAACTGGCTGGAGAGCCCAAATGGATCGACATTCTGCAGGGAATACCACAGCGCTTCGCCCGCGGGCCAGATAAAGAAGATGACGGTAATCGCCAGCTGTGGCGCGACCAGCAAATATGGTAGCCAACGAGAGCGGAATACCGGACGGGATGATGACATAAGCGTTTAGTTCCTGAACAGCGCCGGGTGGCGGCTTCGCCTTACCCGGCCTACGGTCTTGTAGGCCCGGTAAGCGTAGCGCCACCCGGCATTTTGTTAAGACTTCGTCGACTGCTCAAAACGGCGCAGCAGTTGATTACCGCGCTCAACGGCGGAATCCAGCGCCTGTTGAGGCGTTTTTTTACCGGTCCATACGCTTTCCAGTTCCTCATCCACGACGGTGCGGATCTGCGGCATATTGCCCAGGCGCAGGCCTTTGGTGAACGGTAACGGCGGCTTGTTCAACATCTGCCGCGTCGCGATATCAGCGCCAGGATTCTTATCGTAGAAGCCCTGCTCGCGGGTCAGGTTATAAGCGGCGGTGGTAATCGGCAGATAACCGGTTTTCTGGTGCCATTCGGCGGCAATTTCCGGTTTGGTCAGGAAATCGAGGAATTTGGCGACGCCGGTATAAGTGGCGTTATCTTTACCCTTCATCACCCACAGGCTGGCCCCGCCGATAATGGCGTTTTGCGGCGCGCCCTTCACGTCGGCGTCGTAGGGCATCATACCCACGCCGTAGTTGAACTTAGCGTACTGACGGATATCGGCCAGCGAACCGGAAGAGGCAGTGGTCATCGCGCAGTCGCCGTTATAGAACTTCTCGGTAGACTCATCTTTACGCCCGTAGTAGCTAAAATCGCCCTTCTTGTTCATCGCTTCAAGCAGGGCGATATGCTTCACCTGCACTGGCTTGTTGAATTCCAGCACCGCATCGGTACCGTCGAAGCCGTTGTTTTTGGTGGCGACCGGCAGCCCGTTCCAGGCGCTGAAGTTTTCAATTTGAATCCAGCCCTGCCAGCCGCTGGCGTAACCGCACTTCATTCCGGCGGCTTTCAGCTTCGCGCTGTACGCCGCAAGATCCTGCCAGGTTTTCGGCGGCTGGTTCGGATCTAATCCGGCTTTTTTGAAGGCGTCTTTGTTGTAATACAGCACCGGCGTGGAGCTGTTAAACGGCTGAGAGAGCAGATGGCCGGTTTTGGAATCGGTGTAATAGCCGGAAACGGTCGGCACGAACTGCGACTCATCAAACTTGATGCCCGCATCGCTGAATACCTGATAAACCGGCTTAATCGCTTTGGACGCCATCATCGTCGCAGTGCCGACTTCATAAACCTGCAAAATAGCCGGCGCGTTACCGGTACGGAAGGCGGCGATGCCTGCGCTCAGGCTCTGTTCATAGTTGCCTTTGTACACCGGAACAATTTTGTAGTCCGGGTTGGCTGCGTTGAAACGTTGCGCCAGTGAATCAACTTCTTTCCCCAGTTCCCCTTCCATTGAGTGCCAGAAAGGAATAGTGGTTACCGCCAGCGCTTGACCGGCAAATGCCAGGCTAAGCGCCAGCCCTAAAGCTGTATGTCGTAACGATATCATCGGTTATCTCTCTTGTGTTTCAAATGCGCGATTTCACGCGTTTTATGTTCGCGGGAGTAACATGACACGCTCGAATGACAGAAAAATAACTGTTTTATTACAATAGCATTACGGCTAATTGGCAAAATGGTGATGAAACAGTGAAAAAGGGCCGATAAATGGCAAAGTGAAAAAGAGACGCTGTGCGGACTACAGATAAATGAGGATCTGTAGTTAAATAGGGGTTGTTAAAACGTTCTCTCCGGCGAACCGTCACAAGGAAAAATATGAAGGCGCTTCATAAACCTACCGAGCGTGTCTTACTCATTCTGGAAACATTAGCCAACGCGGAGGGGATGACGCTCTCTGAACTGTCGCAGAAAACGGGCATTTCTAAAGGGACCATATTTCCCATCCTCAAATCATTACAATACCGGAAATATATCAGTTACGATGATCGCAACGGTATTTACACCCTGGGCATCTCATGCGCGGTTCTGGCCAGTTCAACGGTGGAAAAAGAGTTCTGGCTTAAAATGATCAACAGCGAAATGCAGGCGGTGGTCAATGAATGCAATGAGGTTTGCCAGCTCGGCATTCTTGATGATGCCTGGGTGCTCTATGTTGATAAAGTCCAGGGCGACCAGACCGTACAACTGGTATCGAAGGTCGGTACCCGCCTTCCGGCAATCTGCTCCGCATTAGGAAAAGCGCTGTTACATAAGCACCGCGACGACGAGATTCTGGAACTTTATCCGCAAGGTTTTCCTCGCGTCACCGCACGCAGCGTCAGCAATATAACTCAGCTTCGTCAGCAGTTAACCCAGGTCGCCGCCAACGGCTATGCCATGGACGATCGGGAAATCAACGACGATACCATTTGCTTCGCCGTTCCTCTGCAGCAGAAAGGTATTATTCTGGCCGCGATCAGCGTTTCACTGCCGTTTTTCCGCGCCACCGATGAAAAAACGCAGCAGGTCACTCATGCGTTGCAAGAGGCGAAAAATCGTATCGAAAGCGTGCTGAACAAGCTGCCCGATATCAAAAATTACTGATCAATCCCCGTCATCCTTCACGTTGCCTGTGCGTTGACTGTGGATTACCCGGCCTACGGCCTCACCTCTACGAGGCCCGCGCAAGCGCTGTGCAAAACGGTTGACCGCTTTGTCATGCAACTCAAATTATTTAAGATGGATTCGTCGACAATCCCGCCGGAATTGTGATTACCCACACAATATCAATATTTAATTCCCCGTAGTGGCGGCTTGTCAGCCCGTCTATTTATCTATTAATTCATTAAGTTAATTACTTATCCCGCCGCGTTTTGCGCCATTTGACTTCCCATTCCCCCATGTGTTTACTTATTCATGATCGAAAATACAAACACCATTTGTATATACGAACAACGCAAGAGGTAAAATATGCAAAGTCGTTACATCACCCCGGCAATAACCGTTTTTGATGAACGTGGAAGACTGGATCCTGAAGGCAATTTCCGCCTGTACGATTTCATCAAAAATAGCGTGTCGGGATTTGTCGTCATGGGCAGCACCGGTGAGTTTTTCTCCCTGGATATGAAAACATCCCGTCAGATTATTCAAATCGCGGCGGAATTTCCCCGCGGAGGAATACAGGCTTATGCGGGCGCCAGTCGCATGGATATTGATGAGTGCGTGGAACTGGCAAACTACGCTGATGAGTGCGGACTTGATGGGGTCATGATCATCAGCCCCTGGTACTTCCGCCTGACTGATGAAGGAATTTATACATTTTACAGTCAGATAGCGCGCCGAACTGCCGCAAAAATCTTCATCTATAACTTTCCGGAGCGCACCGGCTATTCCGTCTCGCCGGAAATCTGTCTCCGGCTTGCCAGAGAATTCCCGAACATTATCGGCCTGAAAGACACCGTTGCGGACACCAGTCATACCTCGCAGGTGATTCGCCAGGTAAAATCTGAACGACCATATTTCGAAGTCTATGCCGGTTATGACAATAACTTTGCCCACAATGTCTTGTCCGGAGGGAATGGCTGTATTGGCGGTTTATCCAATATTTGCCCTGAGATCTTCCGCGACTGGATGCAGGCATTTAATGATAACGATCTGCGCCAGATCTCGCTATATCAGCAAAAAGTGGATGATTTAATGGCTGTTTATGCGGTTAACGATCCGTTCATTCCGACATTCAAAAAAGCGTTACAACTGCGCGGAATTATTGAGTCCGACCGCTGCACGCCGCCTTTTAGCCCCCTATCAACCTGCCAGACCGCAAGTATCCAGCAGATACTTTCCCGTGCTGGTATCGCCATTAATGCCTGACCCCAGCACGGAGGTATGATGAAAACGATCGCCGCTTACGACAACCCGGTATTAAATTCCGCCATTACGAAATCGTGGAAGCGCCTGGTGCCACTGATGTTTATTTTATACTTCATCGCCTTTATCGACAGGGTCAATGTGGGATTCGCCAAAGAGGCGATGCAGGTCGATATTGGCCTCTCCAGTTCCGCCTTTGCCCTCGGCGCAGGAATATTTTTCGCCGCCTATGCGCTGTTTGGCATCCCCGCCAACCTGATCCTGAATAAGATTGGGGCGCAAAAATGGTTAAGTATCACCACCATTCTGTGGGGCGTACTCTCTGCGCTCACCGGCCTGGTCCAGACGGAAACTCAGTTTATTGTCCTGCGCTTTTTACTGGGCCTGGGCGAAGCGGGTTTTTACCCCGGCATTCTGCTACTGGCCTCGATCTACTTTCCCAATAAGGTTCGGGCATCTGTGGTCGGCATCTTCGTGCTCGGCGTTCCCCTGGCATTGACCTTAGGTTCGCCAATCTCCGGCGCGCTTCTGGAAATGCACGGATTCCTCGGCAAGCCCGGCTGGTTCTGGATGTTCTTTATCGAAGGGATCCCGGCGGTCATCATGGGCATCTTCGCCTGGTTCTGGCTTGACGATACCCCGGCCCAGGCTCGTTTCCTGAACCAGGAGGAGAAAAAAGCCCTTATTGAGCAGCTTCAACTGGAGCAGAAACAGACCGAAACCAGCAGCGTTATCACCGCGCTGAAAAGCCTTAAAGTCTGGCACCTGGCGCTGATCTACGGCACCATCCAGATCAGCGTTTATGGGCTGATGTTCTTCCTGCCTTCGCAAGTCGCCTCGCTGATGGGATCCACGCTCGGCTTTAAGGAGTCATTAGTTGCCGCCATCCCCTGGGCCTGTTCCGCAGTAGGGGTCTATTATATTCCACGTCTGGCGGACAAAATGCCAACCCGCCGGGTTGTGATTTCAGTCATTTGTATGCTGGCTGCGGCGCTGGGGCTGTTCGTTTCCGCCTGGTCCGGCCCGGTACTGGCCATTGCCGCCCTCTCCCTCTCGGCAATCGGCTTCCTCTCTGTACAACCGATTTTCTGGACCTTTCCGGCGCAAATTGTGTCAGGGTCGGCACTGGCGGCCAGCATCGGTTTTTGTACCACGATGGGCGCTTTTTGTAGCTTTCTGGCACCGCTCATTCGCGTTGAAGTCGATGCGTTCTTTGGCAATGATTCGGCAGGCCTGATCGCCCTGTCCCTTATCACCGTCTGCTGCGCATTGCTGATTGCCGCGCTGGCGGGCAGAAAGGCGGCCAGTAACGTCGCGGTTCCCCATCACTAAGGTTCTGATGTGCTGATAACAAAGGATAACTAAAATGCAGACCATCTTAAAAATTGACCCTACTGACAACTTGATCGTTGCGCTGCAAGACTTACGCAAAGACCAGCGGGTTAACTGGAATAATGAAGAGTATCTCCTGCGTAGCGATGTCAAAGCCAAACACAAGTTCGCCACCCAGGATATTGAACCCGGCGATATTGTTTCTCTGTACGGTGTCCCGGTAGGCAAAGCAACGCGGCCTATCGCCCGCGGCGAAGCCGTCACCACCGAAAATATCAAACACTACGCGGCCCCGGTTTCGCTTGATGACGTCGCGCCCTATGACTGGCAGCAGCCGGATATCTCCGCATGGCAGACGCGGACGTTTCGGGGAATCGTCCGTGAAGATGGCCGGGTCGCCACGGCCAATTACTGGCTGGTCATTCCGCTGGTTTTCTGTGAAAACCGCAACGTTCAGCGCGTCACCGATGCGCTGAACGACGCCCTGGGCTATGCCAATAACGGCCTGAAAAATTTCGCGCGCCGGGTGGCCTCGGCCGATGTCTTCGACGATAAGCGACATCTCCCCTTCCCTCATCTTGACGGCATCCGCTGTATTACCGTCAACTCAGGCTGCGGCGGCGCCTCCTCAGACAGCATGACCATGTGCGACGTCCTGGCCGCCTATGCCGATCATCCTAATGTGCTCGGCGTAACGGTCTTTGCGCTGGGCTGTGAAAAAGCGCGTATTGTCGATTTCAAAGCGGCGCTCGCGAAACGCAACCCGCAGTTCAACAAGCCGGTGATCTACTTCAGGCAGCAGGACTGGAGCAGCGAAGAAAAAATGATGCAGGATGCATTGACCGAGACCTATAACGCCATTCGCGAAGCGCCCGTCGCTGAACGGCAGGAGGTCCCGCTCTCTCAACTCAAAATCGGCGTGAAATGCGGCGCCTCGGACGGCTTCTCGGGGATCAGCGCGAATCCGGCAATGGGTGAGGTCTCGGACCGTCTCGTCGCTCTGGGCGGCGCTTCCGGGCTGGCGGAGTTCCCGGAACTGTGCGGCGCGGAAGGGGATCTCGTTCAACGCTGCAACAGTCGCGATCTAAAAGAGAAGTTTCTGTCGCTGATGAAAAACTATGAACACGTGGCTAACTTCTTCGGCACCACCATCGCTGATAATCCCAGCCCAGGGAATATTGCCGATGGCTTGATCACCGACGCCATCAAATCTGCCGGTGCGGCGAAAAAAGGCGGCAGAGCGCCGGTTAGCGCGGTATGCGACTATGCAGAACCGATGGCGGAGCGCGGGCTTTCGCTGGTATGTACGCCGGGCAACGACGTGGATGCGGTGACGGGGCTGGTTGCTGCGGGATGCAATGTCGTTATCTTCTCAACCGGATTAGGCACGCCAACAGGGAACCCAATCGTTCCGGTACTCAAAATCTCCACCAACTCGGCTCTCGCGAAAAAGATGCCGGATATTATCGATTATGACTGCGGGCCTATTATTGAGGGCACGCCGCTGGCAGAAATCGCCGACGGCTTGTTTGAGAAAATCATCGCCACCGCCAGCGGACGCTGGCGAACCAAAGCGGATGCGCTCGAACAGTTTGATTTTATGTTATGGAAACGCTCTCTGGAACTGTAGGCATCGGGCAAAACGCCCGCCAGAAGGCGGGCGTGAATGGATAACGAACCGATGTTACTTGCCGTTCTCGCATTTCTGCCGGGCGGCGGCTAATGCCTTGCCCGGCCTGTGAGCCTGTAGGCCCAGGCAAGCGAAGCGCCGCCCGGCGTTTTTAATTAACTACCCGCCCAGATAGGCGCTGCGTACTGCTTCGTTAGCCAGCAACGCATCGCCGGTATCGGATAGCACCACGTGACCGTTTTCCAGCACATAGCCGCGATCGGCAAGCTTCAGCGCCTGGTTGGCGTTCTGTTCGACGAGGAAGATGGTCATCCCCTGTTCGCGTAGCTGTTCGATAGTATCGAAAATTTGCTGAATGATAATCGGCGCCAGTCCCAGCGAAGGCTCATCCAGCAGCAGGAGGCGCGGCTGGCTCATCAGCGCCCGACCGATTGCCAGCATCTGCTGTTCACCACCGGACATGGTGCCCGCACGCTGAACCCGACGCTCAAGCAGACGCGGAAACAGCTCATACACCCACTTGATGCGGGTCTGGAACTGGTCGCGATCGGCAAAAAATCCCCCCATCGCCAGGTTCTCTTCCACCGTCATCCGCGAGAAGACGCGACGCCCTTCCGGAACAATCGCCACCGCTTCACGCATGATTTTCGCCGTCTGCCAGTCAGTAATATCTTTACCATCGAACACAACGCGCCCGCTGGAGGCGCGCGGATCGCCGCACAGGGTGCCCAACAACGTGGTTTTCCCCGCGCCGTTGGCGCCAATCAGGGTAACGATCTCCCCCTGATTGATATGCAGGCTGACGTTGTGCAGCGCCTGGATTTTTCCATAGTGCGCGCTAACGCTATCAAAAGATAACATCGTTTTTTCCATCTTATGCGTCACCACCATTATGCTTCACCTAAATAGGCACGGATCACGTCCGGGTTATTGCGGATCGCTTCCGGCGTACCGTTGGCCAGCGGCGTGCCCTGGTTTACCACGTAAATACGGTCGGAAATGCCCATCACCAGCTTCATATCGTGCTCAATCAGCAGGATAGTGGTGTTGTGATGGCTGCGCAGCTCGGCGATCAGTTCGTCCAGCTCTTTGGTCTCTTTCGGGTTTAGCCCCGCAGCAGGCTCATCCAGCATCAGGATTTCCGGCTGCGTCACCATACAGCGGGCGATCTCCAGACGCCGCTGGTCGCCGTAGGCCAGGTTACTGGCCTGGCGGTTGGCGTGCTCCAGCAGGCCGATACGCTCAAGCCAGGCGGCGGCGCGGTCCAGAGCTTCGCTCTGCGCGCGGCGGAAAGACGGCATTTTTAGCAGACCGGAGAAGATCCCGGTTTTCAGCTGCTGATGTTGCGCCACCAGCAGGTTTTCAATCACCGTCATTTCGCGGAACAGACGCACGTGCTGGAAAGTCCGCACCACGCCCATACGGGCAATCTGCTGGCCCGGCAGCCCTTCGAGATGCTGGTCGCGCAGCATAATGCTGCCGCCGGTCGGTTTATAGAAGCCGGTCAGACAGTTAAAAACGGTGGTTTTCCCTGCGCCGTTCGGGCCGATAAGCGAAACAATTTCCCGTTCACGCAGCTCCAGCGACACGTTATTGACCGCCAGCAGGCCGCCGAAACGCATCATCAGGCCGCTTACAGATAATAATGGCTGACTCATTCCTGCTCTCCTTTCGCCTGACCGTTTTTCAGCTTCAACTGCAGACGCGTCATTGGCAGAAGGCCCTGCGGACGCCAGATCATCATCAGTACCATCAACGCCCCCAGCATCAGCATGCTGTATTCATTAAAATCACGCATCAGCTCACGCGACACTACCAGCAAAATCGCCGCGAGGATCACCGCAAACTGCGAGCCCATCCCGCCCAGGACGACAATCGCCAGCACAAAAGCGGATTCAGCGAAGGTGAAGGATTCCGGGCTGACGAAGCCCTGACGGGCGGCGAACAGAGTACCGGCAAAACCGGCAAACGCCGCGCTGATGGTAAACGCGGTCAACTTGATACGCGTCGGGCTAAGGCCCAGCGAACGACAGGCGATCTCATCTTCGCGCAGCGCTTCCCACGCGCGACCGAGCGGCATACGCAGCAGGCGGTTAATGACAAACAGGCTTAACACCACCAGCAGCAGGGCCACCAGGTAGAGGAAAATCACGCGATCGGACGGATCGTACTTCACGCCGAAGAAGTGGCTGAACGTATCCCAGCCGCCTTCGCGGGCGCTGCGGCTGAATTCAAGACCAAAAAGAGTCGGTTTCGGGATCTGACTGATGCCGTTCGGGCCACCGGTCAAATCGGTGTTGTTGAGCAGCAGGATGCGCACAATCTCACCGAAACCAAGCGTCACAATCGCCAGATAGTCGCCGCGCAGGCGCAGCACCGGGAAGCCGAGCAGAAAACCCGCTGCGGCCGAGACCAGCCCCGCCAGCGGCAGACAGGTCCAGAATCCCAGACCGTAATAGTGGTTCAGCAACGCGAAGGTGTAAGCGCCGATGGCATAGAAGCCGCCATAGCCCAGTACCAGCAGACCGGACAGCCCCACCACCACGTTAAGGCCCAGGCCGAGGATAATGTAGATCATCGTCAACGTGGCGATATCCACCGTCCCGCGCGACACGATAAACGGCCACGCCACGGCAATAACCAGCAGAGCAGCCAGCAACAGCTTCTGTTTAGGCGTCGAGCCATCGATGGCCGGCAGAATAAACTTCGGCCCGGAGACGTTCTTCATCGTTTTCCGCAACAGCGGACGCAGCAACTGGAAGAGGAAGACCACGGCGGTACCGATAAAGATCCACTGCCAGCGGATATCGGCGGCGGTATCCACCACCAGTTTGGTGCCGGACAGTTCCAGCTGCACACCCATAAAGACGCCAGCCAGCACAAAGAACATCGCTGCTGACAGCAGCGCCATCACAAAATGCATCGGTTTCATACTTTTTCCACCTCCGGGCGACCCAGGATACCGGTCGGCATCACCAGCAGAACCAGGATCAATAGCGCGAAGGAGACCACGTCTTTGTATTCCGTGCTGAGATAAGCAGAAGAGAGCGCTTCAGCGATACCGAGAATCAGGCCGCCAATCATCGCGCCAGGAATACTGCCGATACCCCCGAGAACGGCGGCGGTAAAGGCTTTCATCCCGGCCATAAAACCGATATACGGGTTGATCACGCCGTAGAACTGACCCAGCAATACACCCGCAACCGCCGCCATTGCCGCGCCGATCACAAACGTCAGAGCGATAACGCGGTCAGTATTAATACCGAGCAGGCTGGCCATTTTCAGATCTTCGGCACAAGCGCGACAGGCGCGGCCCATACGGGAATAGCGGATAAACAGGGTCAGCGCCAGCATAGCGATGAACGTGACGATCCAGATAACCAGTTGCATAGTGGTGATAGTGGCAGAGAAGTTTTCGCTGCTGCCCACCGTCCACTGGCCGTTAAACAGGTTTGGCAGCGCGACATCGCGCGAACCTTCCGTCAGACTGACGTAGTTTTGCAGGAAGATGGACATCCCGATAGCGGAAATCAGCGCGATCAGACGCTTGGAGTTACGCACGGGCCGATAAGCCACCCGTTCGATACTCCAGCCGTAGGCGCTGGCAATCACAATTGCGCCAACGAATCCGGCGGCCACCAGCAGCCAACTGGCATCAATTCCCATCATCATCAGGGCGGCAATGATCATGAAGGAGACATAGCTGCCAATCATGTATACCTCGCCGTGGGCGAAGTTAATCATGCCGATAATGCCGTACACCATGGTATAGCCGATGGCGATCAGCGCATAGGTGCTTCCCAGCGTGACGCCGTTAAACATCTGCTGCAGAAAATAAAGAAACTGCTCGGACATAAGGTAACCTTTCTCTACCCGCCCGCGTTGCGCGGGCGGTGGGATAACGTGTTTTATGGCTTATTTCGCGAGAGTGGATGACCCATCCGCGTGCCACTTGAAGACACCAAATTCAAATCCCTTCAAATCGCCTTTTTCATCCCAGTTCAGCGGCCCAATCACGGTTTTCGCACCGTGCGCTTTCAGATCATTGATTAAATCCAGCGGCTCCTTGCTTCCGGTTCTGTCCATTGCCTGCGCCAGAGACTGCACGGCGGCGTAGGTGATCCAGACATACGGACCGCTCGGATCTTTCTTGTCGGCTTTAAGCGCAGCAACGATAGCGCTGTTGGCAGGATCCTGATCATAGCGTTTCGGCATCGTCACCAGCATGCCTTCCGCCGCATTGCCGGCGATATTGGAGAGCGATGAGTTACCCACGCCTTCCGGACCCATAAACACGGTTTTCAGACCCACGGTGCGCGCCTGACGCAGCATCTGCCCCATTTCCGGGTAGTAGCCGCCGTAATAAACGAAGTCGATATTTTCTTTCTTCAGACGCGCCAGCAGCGCAGAGAAATCTTTTTCACCGGCGGTAATACCGTCGAAAAAGACAATGTTCGCGCCGCCTTTTTTCAGGTTCTCCTGGACAGAACGCGCCAGCCCTTCGCCGTACTGCTGCTTATCATGAATGATAGCAATACGCTGCGGTTTGACGGTTTCCAGGATGTATTTTGCGGCGGTCGGCCCCTGAGAAGAATCCAGACCGGCGGTACGCATAATGTACTGATAACCGCGCTGAGTCAGCTCCGGGTTGGTTGCGCCCGGTGAGATCATCAAAATGCCTTCATCTTCATAAATATCAGATGCAGGCTGAGTGGAAGAGGAGCAGAGATGACCAATAACGTATTGAATGCCGTCATTGACGATTTTGTTCGCGACCGCAACGGCCTGTTTCGGATCGCAGGCGTCATCATATTCCACGCCAACCAGCTTATCGCCTTTAATGCCGCCCTGAGCATTAATATCTTTAATCGCCTGACGTGCGCCGTTGAATTCCATATCGCCCCACTGGGCTACCGGGCCAGACATCGCGCCAACAACCGCGACTTTAATATCCCCGGCCATTACCGCATGGGACATCGCCAGTGCGACAACCCCCGCGATAACCGTTTTCGCGCTCCTTTTCATACTACAGAACCCCGTTCGTGATGTGGTGTAAATATCTTGTATTTTTATGGTTAAAAAGCATTCTGTGCTTTTATTAAACAACGCTACTTTTATCATTATCTTTAATGATTTAGCGCGGTTTTTTGCCTGAATACAGAGTAAAATCTCTATTTTTCAGGATATTAAGGAAATATAATATTCTGTATTTGCGGGAAGATAAACAAAAAAAGTCCAACAAACAGCATAAAATAACGATACATAAGGCGGAATAAAACGCTATATTCCAGGTTAAAATTCTGCTTATTTTTCGATCCATAATGCATTGCGCTACCCTGACCCATCCAGGAAAACGAATCCCCTGATGAATTGGTAAAAAAACAGCGCACCGCCCGATAGTGAATTTGGCTACACTGACGCATCTGTTTTAACTGGACTCTCCGCGCATGAAACTGACCATTATTCGTTTGCAGCACTTCAGCGATCAGGATCGCATCGACTTAGGGAAAATCTGGCCGTCACAAAATCTGTCGGCGTTAATTCTGGATGATAATCATCGTATCTATGCCGCTCGCTTTAACGATCGCCTGCTGGGCGCCGTTCGGGTGACGCTGACTGGCGTCGAAGGCGAACTGAGCGCGCTGTGCGTGCGTGAAGTGACTCGCCGCCGCGGCGTCGGGCAATATTTAGTGGAAGAAGCCTTGCGGGATAACACGGAAATCACCTGCTGGCGAATAGCCGATAGCGGCGTAGAAAACAGAAGCGTGATGGCGGCGTTTATGCAGGCGCTGGGCTTTAGCGCACAAACCGGCGGTTGGGAAAAGCGCTAGTCAAAGCGTTGTCCAATCGATTTCATCGGGTAAAGCAGAGCGTGTTTGTTTTCTCCTGACAGTTCAAGATATCAGCTGCCGGATGCACAATTTACCCAACCATTGCATGTGAAGTAAGATTCACCAACGCGTAAAATTGCGCAGATACCATTCATATTTAACTATCTGATCGACAATGATCGACAACAATCATGGAATTACCATATGGAAATGTACATTGGACCGGCAATTGTCGCCGTGATGCTTCTTTGGGCCATCATCACCTATAACCGTTTTATCTCGCTGCGGCGGTTTAAAGACGAGGCCTGGAGCGGTATTGCCGTTCAGCTCAAGCGCCGTCACGAACTGGCCCCTAATTTACTCAGCCTGGTAAAACGTTATGCGCAGCACGAAAAAGAGCTACTGGAAGAAATCGCTCGCCAGCGCAGCGTCATGATGAGGGATCCCCGACAAATTGCTGACAGCGAGCAGCAATACTCCAGGACGCTGAGCCGTATATTCGCCCTGGCAGAAGCGTATCCTGAACTCAAAGCCAACGAAAACTTTCTCTCTTTGCAGCAGTCCCTGGCCGAAATAGAAGAGCAACTTCAGATGTCCCGTCGCTATTTTAACGGTACAGTGCGCGATTATAATATTCTGGTGGAATCATTCCCCAGCCTGCTGCTGGCTCGCTTGTTTAATTTCAGAGCGGAACTCTTCTTTGAACTGGATTCACTCGAAGAATCCAAATTGCCGAGGATGGAGTGATCCCATGTCGAGGTTGCCCACCCGGATCCTTCACGGTTTTGGTGTGTTGATCCTGTGGCTGATTGGTTTTAGCTCAGTTGCGAGCGACAATATTACCATCACTGATGCCTCTCAGCTTCCCAGCAACGCACGGTTGATACCCGCATATGAACATATTATCTCTTTCAATTCCCGGGCACGTTTTAATCCGGATGGCAGCATGGAGATGCAGGAAAACATCAAAGTGCTCTCGCTAAGTAACGAGATTCGGCGGGGGATTTTTCGCACACTGCCTCTTACCTGGAACCGGCAAGATGGCAAAATTTTCAGTGTGGATTATGCAATAAAATCAGTCCTACGTGATGGAGTGGTAGAACCATACAGCCTCGATCATACGACAAAAACGCTGACCATTCGTATAGGCAACGCCGAACAGATCCTGAAGCCTGGTATTTATAACTATGAAATCCGCTACCTGGTCAGCAACCATTTCAGCCGTTTTCCAGAGTGGGATGAGCTTTACTGGAACGTCACAGGAAACGACTGGAACTGGCCAATCAGCAAAGTCCGTTTTCACGTGGAACTACCTGATGCCATCGGTAACCTGGATGCCGAGGGTAAAGATGCAAGGTTGCGTACTATCGACGTTTACACCGGTAAATCGGGCGTAAAAACAAACAATGCGACAATCTTGCCTGATGGCAGCGTCCAGACATCGCGTCCCCTGGCCGCCGGAGAAGGGTTAACCGTTGTCTATACCTGGCCGCGCGACATCCTGACCAATGCCGCCGCCCCGATAGCTGTCTGGCCGCTGGTTCATTTACTGGTGCCTACGTTTGCAACCAGCGCTATCTGGCTCCCCCTGTTACTACTTATCATCTACTACTGGCTCTGGTGGCGCAAAAACGTCACTATCACAGGGCTAAAAATGCCGCCGGTAGTGCCACAATTCTCGCTGCCTGACGCGATGTCGCCAGGCTATTTGCGTTTCATCACGCAGCGTAAATATGACGATGTGGCATTCAGCAGCGATCTGCTGGGGCTGGTTGCCAAACGGGCGATGACATTAACGAAGAAAAAGAAGAGCAAGGCCGAAAGCGTGTGGCTTTCAGCCTCGGTTGGTGAACAGTGGCTTTCCCGCTCACCCGACGCAAATAATCGGCAGCTCAATGCCGCCGACAAAAAGGTGCTGAGTATACTTTTCAGCACTAAACGTCAGAATATCAACCTCAGTACCCCTCATCAACAGTTGATGCTTAACGCCCGTAAATGGCTGGAAAGTCGTTGCGACGAGCAGAAACCGCAGCTATGCCGAAAATGGGGTAAACCATTTCGGCGTTGCATTTACATAGCGCTGCTTGTGCCGATCGTTTGCGGCGTCTTGTTTAATCCGGCAGCAGCGTTTCTGACCATTCCAAGCCTGCTGTTTTTGACTGTAGGTGTTTCGCTGCTGTCATTTTTGCTGAAATTTTTTTGCCATCCGATAAAAACAGGGCGCAGTTGGGGACCTATTCCCATTTTTATGGCGCTCATATTTGGCCCTTTCGCCACGCTGAGCGGTGGCATTTTTTTGTTCACTATGTTGCCCGTCACCCAGATTCCACCCGGTTATATTGGCGCATTATTGACCGCTATTGCACTGTGCGCGTTCGTTGGCTGGAAAACCCCGCGCTATACACAGAGTGGACTGAACGACCTGGCCATAGCCAAAGGGCTGAAGCTGTATATCAAAACGGCTGAGAAACCACGCTTTCAGGCGCTTTATCCACCCAACCAGATGGTTGCACACTTTGAAAAACTATTGCCGGTCGCACTGGCGCTCGACGTAGGGAAAACGTGGGCGAATACGTTTGCCAAATACCTGGCCACTAGCGGTGCGATGTCGGAAGTATTTGAGAACGCAAATTGGGCTAGTGTGAATCACTTTTGCCATAGCTGTCATTCTGCTGCCAGCGAGAGGCCAGACCGAAGTTCAGGAAGCGGCAGTTCATCAGGTTCTGGCTACAGCGGATCTGGTTCCTCTGGCAGGGGATCGTCTGGTGGCGGTTCCGGAGGCGGTGGTGGTGGCGGCTGGTAAATGCCGTCGCGCGGCAAGCGCTGAAATCCCCCGGTTGCTTACATCAGTAAGCAACCGGGGTTGAAACACGCAACTAACGCACCTGCAGCGCGAAAGATGCAGGTTAAATTTATTTGGCGTCGGTCGCGGTACCGTTGGCATGCCAGGTAAACACGCCGAATTCAAAACCTTTCAGGTCGCCCTTCTCGTTCCAGGAGAGCGGCCCCATGACGGTATTCACCGTTGTCCCTTTCAGGTATTTGGCGATCTCAACCGGATCATCAGAGTGATTCAGACCCGCTTCCAGAGATTGCAGCGCGGCGTAGGTGGTCCACACGAACGCGCCGCTCGGATCCTGTTTCTTCGCTTTGATCGCATCCACGATCGGTTTGTTGGCCGGTATCTGGTCGTAGTTCTTCGGTTTGGTCACCAGCATGCCTTCTGCAGCAGCGCCCGCGATATTAGACAGCGAAACGTTGGCGACCCCTTCCGGCCCCATAAACTGCGTTTTCAGCCCGGCGGCGCGCGCCTGGCGCAGGATCTGCCCCATCTCCGGGTGATAGCCACCGTAGTAAACGAAATCGATATTCTCTTTCTTCAGACGCGCAACCAGAGTAGAGAAATCTTTTTCACCGGCGGTGATGCCATCAAAGAACACCACGTTAGCGCCGCCTTTCTTCAGGTTATCCTGCACCGCGCGGGCCAGCCCCTCGCCGTATTGCTGCTTGTCGTGCACGATCGCAATACGCTGCGGTTTCACTTTGTCGAGAATGTATTTTGCGGCGGTTGGCCCCTGGTCGGAGTCAAGACCCGTGGTACGCAGGATCAATTTATAACCGCGATCGGTCAATTCTGGCGCGGTGGCGGCCGGCGTGATCATCAGCACACCTTCGTCTTCATAGATATCAGACGCTGGCTGAGTGGAGGAGGAGCACAGGTGGCCGATAACATATTTCACGCCGTCGTTAATCACTTTGTTCGCCACTGCAACCGCTTGTTTCGGGTCACAGGCATCGTCATATTTTATCATCTGCAGCTTATTGCCCTTGATACCCCCTTTGGCGTTGATATCCGCAATTGCCTGCTCTGCGCCGGTAAACTCCTGGTCACCATACTGCGCTACCGGGCCAGACATCGCGCCTACGACGGCGACTTTAATGTCCTCGGCCATTGCCGCACTACTCATGATTAAGGCAATACATCCTGCCAGTAACGCTTTACCCTTCATATTCATCCTGAGGCTCCCCATTATCATGGTTTTTGCATTTGTTGTGATGTTGTTTTCTAGCGCATTATTCTAATTAGACACATAAGAAAAGCATATGATAGTTAGATTAGGGTCTGCCGCCTGCGCTTATGCAGCACACTATGCTAAACATACCGTCATTCAGGAGAATTGGGAACGAGAAAATGAGAGAGACGTAACAGATAAGTGACAAATAAAAATCTGCATCAACAGAAAACATCACCCACAGAACGATAAACTGGACTTATATAACGTTCTGGGATGATAAATCTGCGGCAGCCGAGGCTGCCGCAAACAACAGGATTAGTCCTTCAGTATGCGGGACAGAATATCCAGCGCCTGCGTAAATTGCGCATCCGGGATAGTTAGCGGATAGAGGAAGCGAATTACGTTGCCGTAAACGCCGCAGCTCAACAGCAGCAGACCGTTTTCCTGCGCCTTCTGCTGAATCTGACGGGTAATTTCCGCCGATGGCTCCCCGGTTTGCGGGTCGTTAAACTCTACCGCCACCATCGACCCCTGACCACGAACATCCGCAATGGCTGAACAGTGCTGACGCGCCTGATTCAGCACCTCTTTCAGATGCTGACCTAACCGTTCGGCACGCTGACACAACTTCTCCTCTTCGATCACCTCCAGAACCGCGAGCGCTGCCGCAACCGCCAGCGGGTTGCCGGCATAAGTACCGCCCAGGCCGCCCGGAGCAGGTGCATCCATCACCTCGGCACGCCCCACTACGCCGGAAAGCGGGAAACCGCCGGAAAGGCTTTTAGCCATGGTCATCAGGTCAGGCTTCACATCATAATGCTGCATCGCAAACAGTTTACCGGTACGCGCAAAGCCCGTTTGCACCTCATCGGCAATCAGCAGAATGCCGTGGGTATCGCACAACGCGCGCAGCGCCTGCATAAAGTCAGGCGGGGCAACGTTAAAACCGCCTTCACCCTGAACCGGCTCCAGCACAATCGCCGCCACCTGATCCGCCGCGATGTCCGCTTTGAAAATGCGCTCCAGGCTCTTCATCGCTTCGGTAGTGGTGATGCCGTGGACGGCGTTCGGGTACACGGCGTGATAAACCGACCCCGGAAACGGGCCAAAACCAATTTTGTAAGGGGCCACTTTACCCGTCAGCGCCATGGTCATAAAGGTACGCCCGTGAAAACCGCCGCCGAAGGTAATCAATCCCGGGCGTCCGGTATAAGCGCGGGCAATCTTGACCGCGTTTTCAACGGCTTCCGCCCCGGTGGTAAAGAATGCCGTTTTCGCCGGGCCTGCAATTGGCGCCAGGGCGTTAATCCGCTCAGCCAGCGTGACATAGCTTTCATACGGGACAACCTGATAAGCCGTATGGGTAAAGGCCTGCAGTTGCTGTTCAACAGCGGCCATCACTTTAGGATGGCGATGACCGGTATTCAGCACCGCGATACCGGCAGCGAAATCAATCACCTCATTGCCTTCAATATCCCACAGGGTGGCATTCTCTGCTTTTTCAACAAAGTAGTCGCACATTACCCCTACGCCGCGCGGAGTCGCCTGCTGACGACGCTGATTCAGTTCTGAACTTTTCACCCGAGAATCTCCTGTCATGTGTATCACGCTATCGCAACAAATTCGAAATGATGTCGTTTATTTACACCGTATTTGGCCCTATAATCGAGTACCAATTCAGATTATCTGAGAGATCCAATTGCGCTCGCTTGTCGCAGACTTGCTACTGGTCAGATTGCAGGAAGAATCAGACCCGCTATTGCATAAACGCCTTTACAAGGCAATTCGCCGCTCAATTCTGGATGGTTCTCTGCCGCCCCACAGCCGCCTGCCCCCTTCACGCGATCTGGCCGGTGAGCTGCACATTTCACGTAACACAATCTTAACGGTTTACGAACAGCTTCTGGCAGAAGGATATGTGGTTTCCCGTCGCGGCAGCGGAACATTCGTGGCAAAAACGCTGCCCGATATGTTCCTCCCCGCAACCCGCGCGGATAAAAACGCTCCCGCATCAACGTCAACCGCGCTGATCTCCCGGCGCGGCCTGCATCTGCTGGACCACGTCAGCGCCAGCCCTCGCCAGTGGGGTGCCTTTATCCCCGGCGTACCGGACGTCAACGCGTTCCCTCACCCGTTGTTCGCTAAAATCCTGGCGCGTATCAGCCGACGGCCAAAGCCAGAGCAGCTTAGCTACAGCTGCAACGGCGGGACTGCCGAGCTACAACATGCGTTGGTCGATTATCTGAGAGTAGCCCGTGGCGTCCATTGTCAGGCAGAGCAAATTCTTATTACCGAGGGGATCCACCAGGCTATCGATCTGGTTACCCGCATGCTGTGCGACAGGGGCGATCTGGCCTGGGTTGAGGAACCCTCCTACTGGGGCATTCGCCATGTACTGGCGATGAATGAAGTACAGGCGGAGCCCATTATCGTCGATGCTAATGGTCTGTGCCCGCCCGAAACCCTCGCCGAAACGCCGAAGCTGATCTTCGTTACGCCATCTCATCAGTATCCGCTCGGCGCGGTGATGAGCCTCGAACGCCGACAGCGGTTGCTGGCGCTGGCTCATCAACACGGAAGCTGGATTGTAGAAGATGACTACGACAGCGAGTTTCGCTTTTCCGGCCAGCCAATACCGGCATTGCAGGGCCTGGCCCCTGAAGCGCCGGTGGTCTACATCGGCACGTTCAGTAAGACGCTTTATCCCGGGCTTCGACTGGGCTACGTAGTGCTCCCCCGCCCTCTGGCAGCCAACCTCAAAAACGCCCATGCCGAGCTCTATCGCGGTGGCCATTCGCTTACCCAACTGGCGCTGGCGGAATTTATCAACGCCGGTCATTACTCGGCGCATATTCGCCGCATGCGTCTGCTATACAGCCGCCGTCGCGCCTGCCTGATCGAGCTGATTCAACGCCACTGCGGGCCGCACGCATTGTCGGATTTTAGCGACAATGCCGGACTGCATCTGATTCTGAATTTGCCGGATGAGGCGGATGATGTGACCATTGCCCGACATGCGAACGAAGACACTATTTTAGTGCGTCCGCTGTCGCGCTATTACCTGACGGAACGGCGTAAGAAAGGGTTGTTAATAGGTTTCGCCTCCCTGGAGGAGGCGCAAATGGAACCAGCATTTAACCTGCTGCTGAAGTGTTTGCAAAGGTACTGCCCGCAGGTTCTCGCTGGCGCTGAAAAACAAAACGCCCCAACGTAATGTGGGGCGTTATCGGGGAGGCTGGCGCTCAGATTATGCTTCGATAGCGGCGCGCAGCTTTTTCATGGCGTTCTTTTCAAGCTGACGCACACGCTCCGCTGAAACGCCGTAACGATCCGCCAGTTCCTGCAACGTGGACTTGTTATCTTCATCCAGCCAGCGGGCGCGGATGATATCCTGGCTCCGCTCGTCAAGGCCCTGCATCGCGTCAGTCAGTTTATTGGCCGCCTGCTCTTCCCAGTTATCGTCTTCAATACCGTCGGCAAAGTTAGACGTTTTGTCCTGCAGATAGAGCACCGGCGCCATCGGCTGACTATCGGACTCATCATCCGCAGACATTTCGAAGGTCATGTCCTGCGCCGCCATACGTGACTCCATCTCACGCACGTCTTTGCTCGACACCCCCAGCTCGCGGGCAACCATTTCCACTTCATCCTGGTTGAACCAGCCAAGACGCTGCTTAGTTTTACGCAAGTTAAAGAACAGCTTACGCTGCGCTTTAGTGGTCGCGACCTTCACGATACGCCAGTTACGCAGCACGTATTCGTGAATTTCCGCTTTGATCCAGTGTACGGCGAAGGAAACCAGGCGCACGCCCACTTCCGGGTTAAAACGGCGCACGGCTTTCATCAGACCGATATTACCTTCCTGAATCAAATCCGCCTGCGGCAGGCCATAGCCCGCATAATTACGAGCAATATGAACAACAAAGCGCAGGTGAGACAGAATCAGCTTTTTCGCTGCTTCCAGATCGCCCTGGTAATGCAGCTTTTCAGCAAGCTCCCGCTCTTCATCAGCCGATAACATCGGCCAGGTGTTAGCAGCCCGGATATACGATTCCAGGTTACCAACGGGGGCTAAAGCTAAAGTTTGCATATCTTTGGTCATTCAAATCCTCTCAATCGATATCTTCTGGCACCATTCTGTCCTCACAACAGAGCAACAAATATGCCAGCATTGATGCGCAACGAGAATATCACCCACATTAATATCAGACAGTGATTTTATCCACAAGTTCCATGCAATGATGTGAATAGATTACGCACAAAATGTGACATGGAGATGAAGTCAAGGGCAACGGCCATCAGGGCGCTTTCCCTGCAGAGAGATATTCAGTGCAGGGAAAGATTATACCAGATTTTTACTACTCGGGAGTAAAGTGGCGTAAATGTTGGACGGTTGCCAGCCAGGCAGCGATCCAGCCAATCATTGAGCATATAAGCAGCATCAGCAGACATTCGTCCAGGCCTAAGCCACTGAGTTCAAACTTCGTTCCGAACACTTGCGCCACCTCGGCGACCGCTGATGACAGGCGCATAACCATAATTTCAGACAGGATCAGCGAGAGAAACGCCCCGGAGAACCCCAACAGCGCCCCGCCATACAGGAACGGACGCAAAATAAAGCCATCGGTCGCGCCAATCAGTTTTTGCACATTAATCGTGTCGCGACGGGCAAAAATGCTCAGACGCACGCTGTTGCCGATCACCAGGAACACCGCCGCGACCATCAGCACACCGATCATCGCCGAAACCCGCCCCACCAGCCCGGTTAACGACGAGAGACGCGCAAACCAGCTATCATCCATGCGCACTTCGTCGACCCCCTGAACATGGCTCACGCGGTCACGCAGCGTCTTCAGTGCCTCAACGCTCTGGAAATCAATCTTCGGTACCACAATCGCCACCGCCGGTAGCGGGTTCTCTTCTAGCATATCCAGCGCGCCGCCAAAACCTGACCAGTTACGGAATTCGCCAAGGGCCTCTTCCCGCGACAGATAGTTGACCTTCGCAACGCCGGGTTCCGCCTGTAACTGGCCGACGACCCGCGCAGCGGCATCATCATCCAGCGTTTTTTCCAGGTAAACGGTGATTTGCGGAGTGGGATAATACTGCGACGCAGCGGCGCTGACATTTTTGTACACCATGTAGCACACGCTCGGCAGGGTTAATGAAATAGCGATCACCATCACCGTCAGAAACGTCGCCAGCGGCGTGCTTTTCAGATCCTGCAGCGCGCCGTGCCAGGCGTAACGCACCTGTTCATTAAACACGTTGCTCTTACGAGAAGCTGGCGGCGGGGCCGCTTTTGACCGCTTCGGCGCATTGCGCCCGCCGCTCGCGCCCGAGCCTGATGCATTGCGGAAACGGTCAAACTTATTGCCGAACCGGCGAATATGATTCATTGCCTCGCGCTTATTCACCGATGTGGCCTCCATGCATATGCCCGTCGCTGAGAGACAGGACGCGGTACGGACGACTGGAGATCAGCCCCAGATCATGGGTCGCCATCAACACCGTCACGCCAACGCGGTTAAACTCTTCAAACAGGCGTAAAATGCCTTCTGACAGCGCTTCGTCAAGGTTACCGGTCGGTTCATCCGCCAGCAGAACCGCCGGCTTGTTGACCACCGCGCGGGCAATGCCCACGCGCTGCTGCTCACCGCCTGAAAGTTGGATCGGCAGATTTCTCGCTTTGTCCAGCAGCCCGACTTTATCCAGCGCCGCCGATACACGGCGACGAATATCATCGCCGCTGGCGCCGGCGATAATCAGCGGGATCGCCACATTATCGTAAACGGTGCGATCCATCAGCAGATGATGGTCCTGGAAAATCATACCGATCTGGCGGCGCAAAAACGGCACCTCGCGGCTCTTCAGACGGGTAATATCATGACCGCCGAATAAAATTTTCCCGGCGTTAGGCCGTTCAATACCGCAGATAAGCTTCAGCAGGGTACTTTTCCCCGCGCCGGAATGGCCGGTCAGAAACGCCATCTCGCCCGCGCGCAGGTGGAAAGTCACCCCCTGCAACGCTTGTCTCCCACCGAGATAGGCTTTGCTGACTTGTTCAAAGCGAATCATTTTTAATCCTCTCGGGCAAAAAGTGCCTCAATAAAATCGCCCGCATTAAACGGACGCAGATCTTCAATACGCTCGCCAACGCCAATGTAGCGAATCGGAATACCGAACTGATCGGCAACCGAGAAGATAACTCCGCCTTTGGCGGTGCCATCCAGCTTAGTCAAAGTGATACCGCTCAGTCCAACCGCCTCATGAAACAGCCGGGCCTGGCTTATCGCGTTCTGCCCGGTACTGGCGTCAATTGTCAGCATAACTTCATGCGGCGCATCGACATCCAGTTTTTTCATGACGCGGACAATCTTCTTCAGTTCTTCCATCAGGTGCGATTTATTCTGCAAACGCCCTGCGGTATCCGCAATCAGGACGTCAATATTGCGCGCCTTCGCCGCCTGGATGGCATCAAAAATAACCGATGCCGAATCCGCGCCCGTGTGCTGGGCAATGACCGGAATAGCGTTACGTTGCCCCCAAACCTGGAGCTGTTCAACCGCCGCCGCACGGAAAGTATCCCCCGCCGCCAGCATCACCGACTTACCCTGTTGCTCGAACTGCCGCGCCAGCTTGCCGATGGTGGTGGTTTTACCGACGCCATTGACGCCAACCATCAAAATTACAAACGGCGTTTTGCCTTCAACATTCAACGGCTCGTCCACTTTGGCGAGAATATCGCTCATCTCTTCTTTTAACAGGCCGTACAGCGCTTCGGCGTCGCGTAGCTGTTTGCGGCTGGCGCCTTCGGTAAGATTTGTAATGATCTTACGGGTGGTTTCCACCCCGACATCGGCAATCAGCAACTGTTCTTCCAGCTCTTCAAACAGATCATCGTCGATTTTCTTGCCGCGGAACAGACTGATAAATCCGGAACCGAGATTCTGTTTGGTCTTCACCAGGCTGCGTTTAAGGCGGGCGAAGAAACCTTCTTTGGTCGGTTTTTCTTGCTCTGCCGGCGTGACGATTTCTTCATCCGCCGCCGATTCAACGGCGTTTTCCGCCGCATCGGCCGCTGCCAGCGCCTGGGTGTCCAGATCGTCGTCGGTGATTGCCGGTGCGACCTCTTCTACCGCCTCTTCTGTTTCCGGTTCTTCTATTTTCGCGTCTTCAACGTCTGATTCTGCAACGACAGCATCTCCAGCGTTTTCAACACATTCTGTTTCAGTCACCGCCTCTTCCGGCGCCTGTTCAATCACCGCTTCCGCGACCACCGGCTCGGCAAGCACTTCTTCAACCAGAGGCTCACTGACGATCTCTGCAGCCGCCGTTTGCGCCTCAACCGTTTCCGCCACAGGCGCTGGCGCCTGGCTCTCCGGTCTCTGTTCTGGTTCCGCACCCTCTTGCTGAGCTTCTACTTTTTGTTCTGTTTCTGTTGCCTGCGCCTGTTCTTTTTGACCAAAGCCCAGCCAGGAAAAGAAGCCACGTTTTTTGTCTTTCGCCATTTGCGACTACACTCCTCGCTGTTAATTCATGGCACAGCTTCGGCCTGTTGATAGCGGAAGCTGAAAAATGATGAAATTAGTCGGATAGTCTACCACTTAACTTAACTCGCATCACCGCCCCCGGATTAAGGTTTCGTCAACTGCCATCGATCGCTAGAATAGCAGGCCGGAAGTTGAGACTTGAGCAAAGAGATGAAGAAAGCAAACCACGCAGGCAGCGGTCAGATCCGCATTATCGGCGGGCAATGGCGAGGCCGTAAATTACCGGTGCCGGAGAGCCCGGGTCTGCGCCCGACCACTGACCGGGTCCGCGAAACGCTATTTAACTGGCTGGCGCCGTCAATCGTCGACGCTAACTGCCTGGACTGTTTCGCTGGCAGCGGTGCGTTGGGCCTTGAAGCCCTTTCCCGCTATGCGGCCAGCGCCACGCTACTGGAAATGGAACGCGGCGTCGCGCAGCAACTGCAAAAAAATCTGGCGACACTAAAGGCTGGCAACGGCAAGGTCGTTAATACCAACACCCTGGCGTTTCTCGCGCAGGCGGGCACGCCGCACCATATCGTGTTTGTCGATCCCCCGTTCCGCAAAGGGCTGCTTGAAGAGACGCTGAAACTGCTGGAAAACAACGCATGGCTTAGCGATGAAGCGCTCATCTACATTGAGAGTGAAGTCGAAAACGGTTTACCGCCAGTGCCGGCGGGCTGGCATCTGCACCGTGAAAAAGTGGCCGGACAGGTCGCCTACCGCCTCTACCAACGTGAGGCACAAGGAGAAAACCATGCTGATTAATTTTGGCCGCTTGCTGATGCTGTGCGTGTGGGCGTTTTTATTGCTGAACTTGTTTCAACCGTTCCCGAAACCGCTGAATATCTTCGTTAACGTGGCGCTGATCTTTATGATTCTGATGCACGGCCTGCAGTTGACGCTGCTGAAGGCGACGCAGACAAAAGAGATGCCGCCGCTGGGGCGCTTTGAGCAAATTCGGATTTTCATCTTCGGCGTATTTGAACTGGTCGCCTGGCAAAAGAAGCTCAAAGCGACCATGAAGAAAAAATAAGACCGGGCAAAGGGTTCAGGGATCCGGCGTAAAACGGATAAACCGCGAACCTTTGTAACTGAGCACGCCCTTATCGCCAACGTTGAGCGCATGATATTGCGCCGCCTGCAGACGAAACGCCATTTCCAGCCCACCGCTTTGCGGCCTGAAGCTGGCCTCATAACGCATTTCACTCCCTGCAGGCGTCACCGTCTGCTGGCGTGAACGACGATCGTTAATCACCTTCTCCCGCTTATTGCTCACTACCACCTGTTTTTGTAGCAGCGGCGCGGCATCATTCTCCATCTTTTCCCGACGCTGCTGCACATAGCGATACGATGCGGCGATCGCGATGATGGCAACAGCAACAATAAAAAAAAGCGGAATTTTAGTCATTCACCTACCCCCTGGAATTATCAGGAATAAGAGTACAGTGGCTTGATTAACATTGTCATCTTCCACTGCAAACCACTACACTGAGATGCAGTACCGTCAGCACAATCATTTACCTAATGGTAACAGATACAGGGACTTACTATGCTTTGGTCATTTATTGCTGTCTGTTTCTCCGCATGGCTTTACGTCGATGCATCTTATCGTGGGCCCGCCTGGCGTCGCTGGGTGTTTAAACCCGTCACGCTGATCCTGCTTCTGTTACTGGCCTGGCAAGCGCCGATGTTTAACGCCATCAGCTACCTGGTGCTGGCGGGACTTTGCGCCTCACTGGTCGGTGATGCGCTGACCCTGCTGCCTCGTCAGCGGGTGATGTACGCCGTGGGAGCATTCTTTCTCTCGCATCTGCTCTACACCATTTGGTTTGCCAGCCAGCTAACGCTGTCTTTCTTCTGGCCGCTGCCGCTGGTGCTGCTGATCCTCGGCGCTCTGCTGCTGGCGATTATCTGGACCCGGCTGGAAGAGATGCGGATTCCGGTATTTACCTTTATTGGTATGACGCTGGTGATGGTCTGGCTGGCCGGTGAACTGTGGTTTGCCCGGCCGACGGATACCGCGCTGTCAGGTTTCGTTGGCGCAGCATTCCTGCTGCTCGGTAACGCAGTCTGGTTGATCAGCCATTATCGTCGTCGCTTCCGCGCTGACAACGCTATCTCTTCGGCATTTTACTTCGCCGGGCACTTCCTGATCGTCCGGGCGCTTTATTTGTAATTAAGCGCTTGACTCTGGAGTCGACTCCAGAGTGTATCCTCCGGGTAATGAGAAAATTATCATTACCCGGAGGGTCTCATGTCGGCATCAGAATCGCAGGATAAAAAAGTCCCACAATTCTCCTCATTAAAATTTACACCTGTGGCACAGGCCCCAGAAGGCTGCTGCTCTGACCACGCGTGCTCCGCCGAAACCGCCATCGAAACTAACATCCTGAGTGGCGCACGCTATCGCTGGCTGATCGAAGGGATGGATTGCGCCGCCTGCGCCCGCAAGGTAGAAAACGCCGTTCGCCAGGTACCGGGCGTCAGCCAGGTGCAGGTGCTGTTTACCACCGAAAAACTGCTGGTCAATGCTGATGGCGATGTGCGTGCACAGGTCGAAAGCGCCGTGCGCGCCGCGGGTTATGAACTGCATGATGAAAACACCGCTCAGCAAGGGCGCCAGGCCACCCGACGACGGGATAATCTGGCGCTCATCACGCTGATCCTCATGATGGCGTTAAGCTGGGGGCTGGAGCAGTTCAACCATCCCTTCGGCAAGCTGGCATTCGTGGCCACCACCCTTGTTGGCCTGTGGCCGGTCGCCCGACAGGCAATACGCCTGATCAAAAGCGGTAGCTGGTTCGCGATTGAAACCCTGATGAGCGTCGCCGCCATTGGCGCGCTGTTTATCGGGGCGACCGCCGAAGCGGCGATGGTGCTGCTGCTGTTCTTAATTGGCGAACGCCTTGAGGGCTGGGCCGCCAGTCGCGCGCGTCAGGGGGTCAGCGCATTGATGGCGCTGAAACCCGATACCGCTATTCGCATTCGCAACGGCGTGCGCGAAACCGTGGCCCAGCACGACCTGCGCCCCGGCGACGTGATTGAAGTGGCCGCTGGCGGGCGTCTGCCTGCCGATGGTCAGTTGCTGTCGCCCTTCGCCAGCTTTGATGAGAGCGCCCTGACCGGCGAATCCGTGCCGGTAGAACGTAACGCCGGTGAACGCGTCGCGGCTGGCGCTACCAGCGTCGATCGTCTGGTACAGTTGGCGGTTATTTCCGAACCGGGCGACAGCGCCATCGATCGCATCCTTAAGCTGATTGAAGAAGCGGAAGAGCGCCGCGCGCCAATTGAGCGTTTTATCGATCGCTTTAGCCGAATCTATACGCCAGTGATTATGGTTGTCGCCCTGTTGGTTGCCGTTATTCCACCGCTACTGTTTGCCGGCGTTTGGCTGCCGTGGATCTACAAAGGCTTGACTCTGCTGCTGATTGGCTGTCCATGCGCGCTGGTGATCTCCACCCCGGCGGCGATCACCTCCGGACTGGCGGTAGCGGCACGCCACGGTGCGCTGATTAAAGGCGGCGCGGCGCTAGAGCAGCTCGGCCGCGTACGACAGGTCGCGTTTGATAAAACCGGTACGCTGACTATCGGCCAGCCGCGCGTAACCGCCGCGATTACCGTCGCGGATATGGGTGAAAACGATCTACTGGCGCTGGCGGCCGCCGTCGAACAGGGCGCCAGCCATCCGCTGGCTCAGGCCGTCGTACGCGAAGCGGAACGGCGTCAGCTAACCCTCCCGTCGGCCAGCGGCCAGCGCGCGCTGGCCGGTTCCGGTATTGAGGCGCAAGTCGAGGGACGGCGGGTGCTGATTTGCGCCGCCAGCAAAAATACCGCCCCACAGTACGAGGAGCGTATCCAGCAACTGGAGAAGGCCGGGCAAACCGTGGTGCTGGTACTGCGTGATGAGATGCTGCTGGGAATTCTGGCGCTACGCGATACGCTGCGCGACGACGCCCGCCAGGCGGTAGATGAACTGCATCAACTGGGCGTTCAGGGCGTAATTCTTACCGGCGATAACCCGCGCGCGGCGGCAGCTATCGCCAGCGAACTGGGACTGGAATTTCGCGCCGGTCTGCTGCCTGAGGATAAAGTACAGGCGGTGACGGCGCTTAACGCACAAGCCCCGCTGGCGATGGTCGGCGACGGTATCAACGATGCGCCAGCCATGAAAGCCGCGACCATTGGTATTGCTATGGGCAGCGGTAGCGACGTTGCTCTGGAGACCGCCGATGCGGCACTGACCCATAACCGTCTGACCGGACTGGCGCAGATGATCTCCCTGGCGCGCGCCACCCACGCCAATATCCGGCAGAATATCGCCATCGCGTTAGGTCTGAAGGGGATTTTCCTGGTCACCACCCTGCTCGGCCTGACCGGCCTGTGGCTGGCGGTGCTGGCGGATACCGGGGCAACGGTGCTGGTCACCGCCAACGCCCTGCGGCTACTGCGTAAGCAGTCAGCGACAAGCCCCCGGCGGCGCTAACGCTGACCGGGCGACAAGCGGCACATCGCTGCGGCCAGGCGCGCAGCACCGCCCCGGAGAAGTCTGAACGGGCTCAGTGGCTTTTACGAATCAGATAGCGGTACGGCAGCGCTTCGGTTTCCTGCGCCAGCAGCTCATGTTCCATAAAGCGGCAGAAACCCGGAATATCGCGGGTAGTCGCCGGATCGTCAGCCACGATCAGCAACGTTTCGCCCACCGGCATCGTGCGCACGGTTTTACGCACCATCATCACCGGCTCCGGGCAACGAAGCCCCTGCGCATCAAGAGTATGGTCGGGGCTGGAGAAAAGTTCGCTCATTTTTATCTCACATTAACAAAACGGCCCTAGTTTACCCCTGGTTCGCCAGTTCGCAAGCCAGGTTAACGATTGCGCGAAAAACAACCATTGCATTACGCACACAACGCAGTATTATGCAGCCGTTTTATTGGGTTCCCTCACCCCAACTCTCTGTCCCTGAATAATTCGAGTTGCAGACAAGCGACGACGCAGTGAAGCGACGGCCCGTAAGGGCGAGGCTCATGGATGAGCCGAGTAACAAAGCTAACGCATCTGCAGCCTGAAGTATAACGGGCATAAAAAGGTCACAATATGAATCCGTTTACATCTCTTCAGCGTAAAAAAGCGCTGGTCTGGCTTTCGCTCTTCCATTTGCTGGTAATAACCTCCAGTAACTATCTGGTACAGCTACCGATCTCTATTTTTGGTTTTCATACCACCTGGGGTGCGTTCAGCTTTCCGTTTATTTTTCTCGCCACCGATCTGACGGTGCGGATTTTCGGCGCGCCGCTGGCGCGACGGATTATCCTCGCGGTAATGATTCCGGCGCTGATGATCTCCTACGTCGTCTCGGCACTGTTTTATATGGGCGAGTGGCAGGGTTTTGCGGCATTAACCCACTTCAACCTGTTTGTCGCCCGTATCGCTGCCGCCAGCTTTATGGCTTACGCGCTGGGGCAAATCCTCGATGTCCACGTCTTTAATCGCCTGCGCCAGAATCGTCGCTGGTGGCTGGCGCCAACGGCGTCCACTCTCTTCGGCAACATCAGCGACACCCTGGCCTTTTTCTTTATCGCCTTCTGGCGCAGCCCGGACCCGTTTATGGCGGCGCACTGGGGAGAAATCGCTATCGTCGATTATTGCTTCAAGGTACTGATTAGCATTGTATTCTTCTTGCCAATGTATGGCATGTTGTTGAATATGTTATTGAAAAAGCTGGCAGATAAATCTGATTTATCCGCATTGCAGCCAGGTTAAGAGTACTGGCGGAACGATGTGATAAGATAAGCGAATGAGCCGTTAATGGCCGTTTATCGAAAGGAAGATGTCAATGCGCAATTTGGTTAAATATGTCGGTATTGGCCTGCTGGTTATGGGGCTTGCGGCCTGTGATAACAGCGATACAAAAACAGCCACTACCGGCGCTGACGCGGAAAGCAACGCCAGCGGGCAACCCATTAGCTTACTGGATGGCAAACTGAGTTTCTCCCTGCCAGCCGGTATGACCGATCAGAGCGGCAAGCTGGGCACCCAGGCTAACAATATGCACGTCTATTCGGATGCCACAGGCCAGAAAGCGGTGATTGTGATTGTCGGCGACAACACCCCTGAAGACCTGGGCGTGATGGCCCAGCGTCTGGAAGAGCAGCAGCGCAGCCGCGATCCGCAGTTGCAGGTCGTAACCAATAAATCCATTGAGATTAAAGGCCACACCCTGCAACAGCTGGACAGCATTATCTCTGCCAAAGGGCAGACCGCCTGGTCTTCCGTCATTCTTGGTAAAGTGGATAACAAGCTGCTGACCCTTCAGGTCACGCTGCCCGCAGACAACCAGCAGCAGGCGCAGACCGCAGCGGAAAATATCATTAACACTATCGTCATTCAGTAATCACTGGCCTGACCCCGCAGCCTCCGGTTCCCTGACCGGGGGCCGTCTTTTTAACCACCACCCCAGCAGCAGCGCCACCGCCACCAGCCCTGCTGTCGCGAGATAGATCGATGAAATTCCCGTCCACGCCATCAGCAGTCCGGCAAGCGGACCGGTCATTCCCAGCGAAAGATCCATAAATACCGTATAAGTTGCCAGCGCTGACCCCTGATTCTGCTGCGGTACGGCTTTCACCGCCACCACGCCAAGCGCCGGGAACACCAATGAGAACCCGGCGCCGGCAAACAGTGTGCCGATTTTCGCCATCAGCGGCGTACCGGCAAATCCGACTAACAGCAGCCCGATAATCTCGACGACAAAACAGATCATCGCCACATTCAGCCCGCCGAGACGATTAATCCCGTTCGGGAACAGCAGACGCGTGCCGACAAAGGCGCAGCTAAACAGCGTCAAGGCAAAGGCCGCGCCACTCCAGCCTTTTGCATCATAAAACAGGGTAATAAACGTGGCGATAACGCCAAAGCCGGCCGACGCCAGGGCCAGCGCCATTCCGTAGAGCCAGACGCGCCCCAGTACCGCGCGAAACGACATCGCTTTGCCCTTGCTCGCCTTCACTGCTGCTCTCGGTAATGCACACAGCACCGCCACCAACGCCACAGCCATAATCGTACACGCCAGACCGTGCAGCCCAATAAGGGTGTAACAGAGCACGCCGAGCGGCGCGCCCATCGCCATCGCCCCGTAGGTCACAATCCCGTTCCAGGAGATAACGCGCCCAATATGCAACGAGCCAACAACCCCAACCCCCCATAGCGTTGAGCCCGTCCCCGCAAAGCTCTGCCCGATACCAAGAATGACGCGTCCAAGACAGAGCAACAGCAGGCTAACGATGGGCCAGCCATGGCTAAAAACCGCCAACAGATAGCACAGACCACTCAAAAAACAGCCACACAGACCAAAGACGACGATGCTTTTCGGCCCCAGCAGGTCGGCGTAGCGCCCGGCATGGGGACGGCTAAGTAGCGTCGCGAAATACTGGAGGCTGATCACTAGCCCGGCCCAGAATGCGCTAAAGCCCATCACATCATGAACATAACCCGGCAACACCGCCAACGGCAGGCCAATAGTCAAGTAGCTGGCAAAGTTAAAGATCACAACAGAGACAATCCGCAGATTGAGACGCAATCCATTAAGCGCCGGTTCGGCGACGGTTTCAGGCATCGGGTTCCACCAGATTTTTACAACAATGTTTCGTTTCTACCATGTTGCATGCTGAAAATCAGCAGCAAGATTAGGCTGTGTCCGGCGACAAGTCAGCCACTACACTTAATGAATATCATCAAAAAGGAACAGTGAATGGCAACCCCTCAGCCCGATAAAACAGGCATGCATATTCTGCTCAAACTGGCATCGCTGGTCGTTATTCTCGCCGGTATTCATGCCGCAGCGGATATCATCGTACAACTATTACTGGCGCTTTTCTTCGCCATTGTCCTCAACCCGCTGGTAACCTGGTTTATTCGCCGTGGCATCCGACGTCCGGTGGCCATCACTATTGTGGTCGCAGTGATGCTCATTGTTCTTACTGCGCTAATTGGCGTGCTGGCGGCCTCCATTAACGAATTCGTCGCAATGTTGCCGAAGTACAACCAGGAACTGACGGTCAAACTCCTGCGACTGCAAGAGATTCTGCCATTTTTGCATATTCACATATCTCCGGAGCGAATATTACAACGCATTGATTCCGACAAACTGATGACGTTAACGACCACGCTAATGAGCGGGCTGTCAGGCGCTATGGCCAGCGTCGTTTTGCTGGTCATGACCGTTATCTTCATGCTCTTTGAAGTCCGTCATGTCCCTTATAAACTGCGTTTTGCACTCAGTAACCCCCAGATCCACATCGCCGGTCTCCACCGTGCCTTAAAAGGCGTCTCGCACTATCTGGCGCTAAAAACATTACTTAGCCTGTGGACCGGGGTCATTGTCTGGCTGGGGCTGGTAATAATGGGGATACAGTTTGCGCTAATGTGGGGCGTACTGGCTTTTCTGCTCAACTATGTACCCAATATTGGTTCAGTGATTTCCGCCGTTCCCCCGATGATTCAGGCGCTACTGTTTAATGGTTTTTATGAATGTATGTTGGTCGGCGCGCTTTTCCTGGTGGTGCATATGATTATCGGTAATATTCTGGAACCACGCATGATGGGCCACCGCCTGGGCATGTCTACGCTGGTGGTTTTTCTGTCCTTGCTGATCTGGGGCTGGTTGCTTGGTCCAGTCGGTATGCTGCTTTCGGTGCCATTGACCAGCGTATGTAAAATCTGGATGGAAACTACCAAAGGGGGAAGTAAGCTGGCAATATTACTCGGACCGGGACGCCCAAAAAGTCGATTGCCGGGTTAATCCCGCCGTTTCACTGGCCAGAAAATAGTCAGCACCCCGGCGACAATCAACAACACGCCCAGCAGTGATTGCCAGTGGAAAGGCTCATGCCAGCCGGGGAGCCAGATCGCGGCGGCCCATACCAGAATGTAGCTCAGGCTTAGCAACGCGTAGGCTTTGGCCAGCGGCAATTGTTGCAGGGAAAAGTACCAGCACACCATTGACAACAGATATCCCATAAGGCCGAGCAACAGGCTAAAAGCGCCCGCCCGCAGATGCAGCAGGTGACTGAGGAAGGTGAGTAAATCCGTCAGCGGAGGTAGCTCGATCATCGCGCTACGCAGCAGTAGCTGCGCGCCGCTCGCCAGACCGACGCTGAATAACGCCCAGATTAACCCCATCAGACGCCGCTCCCCAGAATAACGATCCCGATGACGATCAGCCCCACGCCAAACCAGTGGCGCCGCGCGACCGGCTCGTGCCAGATCCCCCATGCGGCAAACGTCACCCAGACAAAATTGAGGCTCAGCATGGGGTAGGCAATGCTGACCGGGATCGACTGCAACACACTCAGCCATAACAGCATGCTGCCGCCCAGAGAGAGCAGCGCTAACCCCAGCCAGCCGAAAATATGATGCCCGCGCCGCCCGGATTTAGACGGGCGGGTTGCCTGTTTCTGGCACAGTTGTCCGGCGCAGCTCAGCAGGCTGGCGAAAACCAGACAGATCCAGACGCTCATTGCGGCAGGTACTGGATAAACACCATCCGCCCCAGCACATAAAAGTTGTCCGGTTTCGGTAGCGGTAAATCGCCCATACTCTCCCCTTTATCCATCAGCAGAACCAGCGAAACGGGCCCCTGCTGGCGATGCGCGGCCAGCCAGCGGGTAAAGTCACGCTGGCTCACATAGCGGCCCTGCGCATCCGGCCAGGCCAGCCCGTACTGCAGCTCACCCTGCTTGTCATACAGGATGATATCGCTACGCTTTAGCTCCCACGCTAAACCCGCGGCTATCCCCACGTTGTTGCTCAGCACATAACGGCTTGGCGTCAGCGAGTCTCTGACGATATCCGCCATAAACTGCGGCTGCTTACTGTCGATAATCCGATCGGGAATAGCGAAACCCATCAACAACGCCAGCGCCAGCGGGCAGCAGGCGGCGAGCGTCCAGCGCCGGGCAGTGTCTTTTATCGCCAGCCAGCCCATCAGCGCCCAGAAGACGAATATCAGCGCCGCCAGCAGGCACTTATACAGCTCAATATGGCGCCATAGCGACCTGTGCATAAAGCCCCATGGCGAGACCACCAGTACGGCGACCAGCCCCATCAGGCCGAAGGCAAGGTTGATCATGCCGTTGATTTTCAACACCCTTGCCCCGGATTTCGCGGCATCCAGCGCATAACGCGCCATCAGAATCGATAATGGCGCGAAACATGGCAGGATGTAGGTCGGGAGTTTACCCTTAGCAATGCTGAAGAACAGAAACGGCATCACCACCCATCCCAACAAATAGAGCGCCCCGCGCGATGCCTCGCGTTCGGTCCAGCCGCGCTTCAACGCCCCCGGCAACAGCGCCAGCCACGGCAGGCTACCGGCAAGCAGAAACGGAATGTAGTACCAGAACGGCGCTTTATGCTGGGCGTCTTTTTCGGCAAAACGCTGGATATGCTCAACCCAGAAGAAGTAGCGCCAGAAGTCCGGCTCACGCCTGGCGATAGCCAGCCCCCACGGCAGGACGATCAGCACGCAAACCCCTACCGCCAGCCAGCCATACGTCAGCACTTCGCGCCAGCGTTTGCCCGCCATCACCCATGGCAACACCCCGATGACCGGCACCGCCAGCGCGAGGAAGCCTTTGGTCATGACTCCCATACCGCAGGCAACACCCAGCAAGACGTAGCCGAGGATTTTGCCGCGGTGGCTTTGCGCCTGCGCCGCTCCCCAGAAACTGCACATCGCCAGCGCCATCCACATGGTGATCATCGGATCCAGCACCGCATAGGTGCCGATACCGTAGACCAGCAGCGCGGTCAGGAATATGACCGGTGACAGGATCGCGAGGCGTTTATCGCGAAAGAGCCGCCACGCCAGCCAGGCCACCAGCAGGGCGGTGGCGGAGATGGAGAAGACCGCCCCGAACCGCACCGCAAAGTTGTTATGACCGAACAGCCACTGGCTGATACTGTTAACCCAGTATCCGGCAATCGGCTTTTCAAAATAACGCAACCCAAGGAAATGTGGCACCAGCCAGTCGCCGCTCGCCAGCATTTCGCGACTAATCTCCGCATAGCGGGTTTCATCCGGCTGCCACAGCAAACGGAAATTGAGTGGCAGTAAATAGTAGATCACAAAAAGAGCAGCCAAAGAGATGCTGTAGCGAATGCTTTTCATTGAATAACCGAATTCAGTCATTGTTCACATCCAAGCCAGCCTTCCCGGCCAGCCAGTTCACCACGCACCACCTTACCCTGTGGCAGCGTGCGCAAATCGGCAGGCAACAACTGGCTTAACGGGCAAAACCGGATCTCTTCCTGTGCGGCCATGGTCAACAGTTCATCGAACTGTTCGGCACAGGCAATCCCTTCAACTTCTGCGTGAATGGTATAAACAGGCGTCCCGGTATCGCGATGAACGCAATCCAACAGGTAACGGTTGAAACCTGCGTTATCCACCACACGACCCACCGCTTCATCCCAGGTGGGTAAGGTCACCGGGATCTGCACGGTTCCCGGCATGCCGCTGCCGAGTTGCGGCAAAAATGGGGCCCTTCCCCGACAGTCGCTGTTATAGAGAAAATCGAACGTTTCTTTAGCCTCGATCACCCGCTGATCGGCTCGCCAACCAGCGACGGCGGAACAGGTTACCGGGCGACCAATAATCCGCTCCAGCTCCAGCAGCCCGCGATCCACCTCCAGCGTCAGCCGTTCCGGCGGCCAGATACCGCTCCACGTCTGCCAGCTGTAGTGATCCCAGGCATGCAGGCCAACTTCATGCGCCTGTGCGGCGGCGCGGATAATCTCTTCATTCCCCGCGCCGATCCTCCGCCCCGGCCAGGCGGTTCCGGCCAGTAAAATATCCCAGCCATACAGCGAAGCAGCCTTCGAGCGCAGCATCTTCCATAGAAACTTCGGTTTTACCAGGCGCCATAAATGACGCCCCATATTGTCTGGCCCAACGCTAAAAAAGAAGCTCGCCTGAATCCCGTGCCGACCCAACAGTGTCAGCAGACGCGGGACCCCGTCCCGCGTACCGCGAAAGGTATCAACATCAATGCGTAAGCCGACCTGTTTCATCATTTACCGTCGTCCGTCAGTTCAACCGTACGCAGGAAAAAGTCGAGGGTACGCTCAACGGTCTCTTCCATTGCCACCGTCGGTACCCAGTTCAGGCAGCGCTTAGCGTTGTTAATACTCGGCTTACGATGCTCGACGTCCTGATAACCTTTACCGTAGTAATCGCTACTTTCCACTTCGCGAAAACCGGCGAACGGCGGGAAACGGTCGCGCAACGGATGGCGTTCAAAACAGGCCAGCAACATTTCCGCCAGTTCTTTGATGCTGGCTTCGTTATCCGGATTGCCGATATTGATAATCTGCCCGTCGCAACGCCCGTCTTTATTCTCGATAATCCGGAACAGCGCTTCGATACCGTCGCTGATATCAGTAAAGCAGCGCTTCTGCTTCCCGCCCTCAATCAATTTAATCGGTGAACCCTCCACCAGATTCAGGATCAGTTGGGTGATGGCGCGAGAACTGCCAATACGCGCGGCGTTGAGGTTATCGAGACGCGGCCCCATCCAGTTGAACGGGCGGAACAGAGTAAACTTCAGGCCCGTTTTATCGCCATATGCCCAGATCACGCGGTCCAGCAGTTGCTTGGAGACCGAGTAGATCCAGCGCTGTTTATTGATCGGCCCGACCACCAGACTGGAAGTATCCTCATCGAAGTTGTTATCGGTACACATACCGTACACTTCAGAGGTCGACGGGAAGATAATGCGTTTATCGTATTTCACGCAGTCGCGGATAATTTTCAGGTTCTCTTCGAAATCCAGCTCAAACACGCGCAGCGGGTTACGGGTGTACTCGATCGGCGTGGCAATCGCCACCAGCGGCAGCACCACATCACACTTCTTAATGTGATACTCAATCCACTCCGAGTGGATGCTGATATCCCCTTCAACAAAGTGGAAACGCGGATTAGCAAGAAAGCGGCCGATAGCGTCAGAGCCAATATCCAGACCGTAAATCTCATAGTTGTCGTCGGCGAGCAGGCGCTCGGTCAGGTGATTACCGATAAACCCGTTCACCCCGAGGATCAGCACGCGGGTACGGCGCTTAATCGCCACGACAGGTTTACTGCTCAGCACCGCGCCAGCCACAAGTCCCAGCGCCTGCGCCAGTTGCGTACCTTGCATATAGACGCCACGCCCGGTCTGCCCGGTGACGATTTCCAGCGCCCCGTCCAGACACGCGACGATCAGCGGCGCAACGGAGATCACCGTGCCCGGTTTAGCTGCAGCCAGATCGTGGCGCACACGGGACTTCCAGACGATAAATTTGTTCGCCCCGGCATAGCCGAACGCCCCCGGCCACGGATCGGAAACCGCGCGCACCAGGTTATGCAACGTCTGGGCGGATTGCTGCCAGTCAAGACGGCCATCTTCCGGCGTACGGCGCCCGACGTACGTCGCCTGACGCTCATCCTGCACACGCTCTTCGGTTTTGCCTTCGCGGATTGCCGGTAGCGCCTTGCCCAGGAGATCCGCCGCCGCGGCACAGAGTTTGCGATGCAGCGTCAGCGCCACATCATCCGCGCCAATAGCCACCTTTTTCTGCGCCACGATATTCCCGGCATCTGCGCGGCCAATCATACGGTGCAGCGTCACGCCGGTTTCGCTTTCGCCATTCACCAGCACCCAGTTCAGCGGCGCACGACCACGGTATTTCGGCAACAGCGAACCGTGGAGGTTGAACGCGCCCTGCGGCGCGAGATCGAGAATGTCATTGCATAGCAGGTTGCGGTAGTAGAACGAGAACAACACATCCGGCTTCATTTCGCGGATACGTTCGATCCACAGCGGGTGATTCACATCATCCGGCGCCCATACCGGAATGCCCTGCTCAGCGGCGAGACGCGCCACGGAGCCAAAGAAAGGGTTTTCGCCAGGATTATCCGGATGGGTAAAGATAGCGACGATGTCATACCCGGCATCCAACAGAGACTGAATACCTGCACAACCCATATCGTGATAAGCGAAGACTACGGCTTTCATGAACGATCTTCCTCTTGAGATGCCGTTTCCGGCTGGCGAACAACACGTTGAATAAAATAGCGGGGGCGAGCACGAACATCGTTATAAATACGACCGATATACTCGCCGAGCAGCCCCATACCCACAAACTGGGCGCCGATAAACATGAACAGCACCGCGAACAGCATAAACACCCCTTCTGCCGCCCACTGCGGCCCCAACATCAGGCGCAGCACCACCAGCAGAAGAGCAAAGGCGAAGCCCAACAGCGCAATGACGCTGCCGAAGAGACTCAGCAGACGCAACGGCGTGGTGGTCAGGCAGGTCACCAGGTCATACATCAGGTTAATCAGGCGCATAAAGCTGTATTTGGAATCGCCGAATTCGCGCTCGGCGTGGATCACCGGGATTTCCACCGCACGGCGGGCAAAGGTGTTCGCCAGAATCGGGATAAAGGTACTGCGTTCATGGCAGTTGAGCATCGCGTCGATAATATGGCGACGATAGGCGCGCAGCATGCAGCCGTAATCGCCCATCGCTTTTCCGGTGGTGCGCTGAATCAGGCGATTGATCATCTTCGAGGCGCTTCGACGAAACCAGGTATCCTGACGGTTCTGACGTACGGTACCCACCACGTCATAACCCTCATCGGCCTTCTCCACCAGCCGCGGGATCTCTTCCGGCGGATTTTGCAGGTCGGCATCAAGGGTAATAATCAGGTCGCCGGTGACATGACTAAAACCGGCCATAATCGCCGAATGCTGGCCGTAGTTGCGATTCAGCAGCACCGCCACCACGTGGCTACCTTCAGCCTCAGCGGCTTCGGTCAGTATCCGTGCCGAATCATCGCTACTGCCGTCATCGACCAGCAGAATTTCATATTGACGTCCGAGCGTCGCACAGGCGGTGTCGGTACGGTGGATAAGTGCCGGCAGGCTCTCCTGTTCGTTATAAACCGGAATAACGATCGACACTTTTTTCACGGGAGGATAGCTAAACATATCAACATCCTGACAGCTGGCGTAGCGCGGAAATCACCCGAGTGACATCGTCATCGGTCATGTCCGGGAACAACGGAAGAGAACAAATACGCGCGCTGTTCCATTCCGTATGCGGCAATGAAACATCGGGGAAACGCTCGCGGTAATACTTTTGCGTGTGCGCCGCGCGGAAGTGCAGACCGGTGCCAATCCCCATGGTTTTCAATTTTTCCATCAGGACATCGCGGCTGATGCCGCAGGCGGTTTCATCGACGCGGATAATAAACAGATGCCAGGCGTGTTGATGGGCCCATGATGGCGCCGTGAGCGGCCTGAACGGCGTATCCGCCAGTTCGTCCAGATAGCGTTGGGCAATTTCGCCGCGACGCTGGTTAGCATGGGCAAGCTTCTCCAGTTGCACCAGCGCCAGCGCCGCATTGATATCAGCAAGATTGTATTTAAAGCCCGGCGTGATGACCTCCGCCTGCGGGGCGCGGCCCTGAGTCTGTCGATCCCAGGTGTCTACGCCGAGTCCGTGGAACTTCAGGCTACGGATGCGCGCAGCCAGTTCGTCATCATCGGTCACCACCAGGCCGCCCTCGGCGCAGGTCATATTTTTGATGGCGTGGAATGAGAAGATTGCGGTGCCTCGCCAGCCGACATGGCGGCCCTTGTAATACGCTCCCGCCGCGTGGGCGGCATCTTCAATCACCGGAATAGCGTGACGTTCACCAATCGCGCGAATCGCATCAATATCCGCCGGTGCGCCCGCATAATGCACGGGAATAATCGCTTTGGTTCGCGGCGTGATCGCCGCCGCAACCGCCTCTGGCGTGATCATCAGGGTATCGGGATCGACATCGATCATCACCGGCGTCGCCCCCAGCAGGCAGATCATATTCAGCGTCGAGACCCAGGTTTGTGAAGGAGTAATCACTTCATCGCCCGCCCCGATACCCAGCGCCATGAGCGTGACGTGCATGCCGCCGGTCGCCGAACTGACGGCGATAGCGTGACGGTTGCCGGTTAACGTGCAAAACGCCTCTTCCAGCGCATAATTTTTCGGTCCAGTGGTGATCCAGCCCGATTGCAAAACTTCACGCAGCGCAGCCAGCTCTGCGTCGCCCATCGACGGGCGCGAAAACGGCAAAAAGTCGCTCATCATTTTCCTGTTCTGTAAATAATTCAAAGGAAATAGGGAATTCCAGCAAATATCCTGCGCCAGCTGACTTAAACAAAATGAAAATGAAATCAAAATCAGTTTACTGATACATTTTTTTGCCGGACATTCAGATATCCTTAAATTTAGCCTGGTTTTCTTAAAATAAGATTAAGACATGAACATTGACGAGGGAGAAATTTCATTAATATTAAAAATCAATGAAATAGAGATTTTTCTGGCGGTGTTTCAGAAGCAGGAACGTTTCTGTCGGATGAAAAACCGACAGAAACGTATTGGCGGAAAGTAAACAGATATTAAACCAGACTCTAATAAATCCACTTTTAAACGTTGCTTACTAAATATAAACGTTCCGGTGTTAGCTGAAAAATATTTCGAAATTATTACAGATTGCCAGGAAAGTTATCCGGTAATTCGTTAGCCGGGCAATTAATGATCTCGTTATTATCTTCACCGCAATCACGAACAAAGGTAATAGTAGCAAACTCATCAATAACTTCTGTCGGGTAAGCCGGACCCGCTTCACGATAAGAGACCATCAGCGGAATATGATCGTTCTGGAAGCAGACGGTTTTTTCCGGGTTATTGATCACCCAGCGTGGGAAAAAAATGGTGCCGTGGAACAGTTTGTCGCCAAGGTTAACGATCAGGCTCACATCGGTACCCGTCGGCTCGGTCCAGGAAATTTTATAGATGCTTTCACCGACGCGAACAATCCAGGCCTGCTGATCTTTCACCCAACGGTTAGCCACGATACCGCTATGAATACGGTAATCCAGCGTTGTGCCGTTTTTAACGTAAATCTCGTAGTTCCAGCCATTATCGTAGGTATAAACCAGATGTTTACCGATAAATCCACTCAGGTCATGTTTATCGAAAGTACGCATAATTTGTTCTCCTCTATTGGGTGAGAACCAGCATACTGCTTTAAAAAATGAATAAATAACGCTATGTTTGAATTAAATTAAACCACTTTTTAGATGAGTTATGCATAAGACCACCCTTGAACAATGGGCGCTACTGGAAAAAGTTGTCGAGCTGGGTAGCTTTGCGAAAGCAGCGGAAGAGACCCACCGCAGCCAGTCATCGGTCAGCTATAATCTCGCGCTATTGCAGGCGCGTCTGGGCGTTCCGCTTCTCACGCCATCGGGCCGCCGTGCGGTGCTGACCCCGGCTGGTGAGCAGTTGCTCACCCAGGTTAAGCCATTATTACAGGCCTTCGCTTATGTTGAAACGCATGCCGCCACACTACGCGACGGTGCGCGAACCCGGCTGGATCTGGTCGTTGACAGTATTTTTCCTCGCGAACGGCTGTTCGCTATTCTGCGTCAGTTTCAACAACGCTATCCGCAAACCCAGGTCAGGCTGACTGAAGTCCTGGAAAATGTTGAGCAGGAGCATCCTGCCCGCACCGAGGCCGATGTGATGGTCCTGACCCGCCGCCAGGATATTACCGGTCGCGGTGAATGGTTGATGAACATTGATTTTGTCGCCGTCGCTCATCGCGATCATCCGCTAGCCGCATTCGATGGGCCGCTGGACGATAACACGCTGGCCCTCTGGCCGCTGGTACGCATTACCGATCGTAGCAGCGATCGGCAGGCCCCCCGTGACGCTGGACATTTTCCACCATCGATGCCGCCATTGATGCGGTGCTGTATCAGGTTGGTTTCGGCTGGCTACCGGAAGAGCGTATTCGCCCGCAACTTAAACAAGGAATTCTGAAGGTACTGCCGCTGGGCCACGGCGCACGGCGGGCAACACCGCTGCATCTGATTGTCAAACGTGATTTAACGCCTATTGATGAACAGGTGGCCACCCTGCTGGCGTTGTTCAGAGCGTCTTGATGAATCTACGGGCTGCGAAAGAATACACAAAATCATTTACGCTGCAGAATGGTTTTAAACAGCGCTTGCGCTGGCAGCACAGGCGCAGGGCCAGGGAATATGCAGAAGGATGACCAGTACGCAGGCGACCTGAAGTATGACGGGTATATACTATTTTCTTATACTTTCAGGCTATATATTGATCCAGCTTACGCCGGAAATATGATAAATCATTAAAATCGTCATACTTTCCTGTCGCTGAGAAAAAGCCTTGTCTATCATCCGTACTACTCTGCTGGCGCTGTTCGCCTGTGTGCCTTTGCTGGCCCACGCTGCGTCCGATGAAATCACCACCGCATGGCCGGTTAATGTGGGGCCGCTCAATCCGCATCTTTATACGCCCAACCAGATGTTCGCCCAGAGTATGGTTTATGAACCGCTGGTGAAGTATCAGGCGGATGGTTCGGTAAAACCCTGGCTGGCCAAAAGCTGGCGCCACTCGACGGACGGCAAAACCTGGATCTTTACCCTGCGCGATGATGTTAAATTCTCCAACGGCGAAGCGTTCGACGCCCGTGCCGCGGCGGAGAACTTCCGCGTGGTGCTGGATAACCGCCAGCGCCACGCCTGGCTGGAGCTGGTCAATCAGATCGTAGATGTTAAAGCGCTCGACAAAAACCAACTGCAAATCACCCTGAAAAGCGCCTACTACCCGTTTTTGCAGGAACTGGCGCTGCCGCGTCCATTCCGCTTTATCGCCCCGTCGCAGTTTAAAGATAATGAGACCATGCACGGCATTAAAGCGCCGATTGGCACCGGTCCATGGGTGTTAAAAGAATCAAAACTCAACCAGTACGATGTGCTGGTACGTAACGATCGCTACTGGGGTGAAAAGCCGCAGATTCAAAAAATTACCGTCAACGTGATCCCGGATCCCACCACCCGCGCGGTGGCCTTTGAGACCGGCGACATCGATCTGCTGTACGGCAATGAGGGGCTGCTGCCGCTCGATACCTTCGCGCGCTTCAGTCACAATCCGGCATACCGTACCCAGCTTTCCCAACCAATAGAGACGGTGATGCTGGCGCTGAACTCCGCGAAGCCGCCAACCAGTGAACTATTGGTGCGCGAAGCGCTGAACCATGCGGTAAACAAAAAGTCGCTGATTGATAATGTCCTCTACGGCACTCAGCAGGTTGCCGATACGCTGTTTGCGCCCACCGTTCCTTACGCCAATATTGGCCTGAAGCCACGCGAGTACGATCCGCAGCAGGCAAAGGCCTTGCTGGAAAAAGCAGGCTGGATACAGCCTGACGGTAAAGCGATCCGTGAAAAAAATGGCCAGCCGTTACGCATTGAGCTGTCGTTTATTGGCACCGACGCGCTGAGTAAATCAATGGCGGAAATTATCCAGGCCGATATGCGCCAGATTGGCGTGGACGTGACGCTGGTCGGCGAGGAAGAGAGCAGCATTTACGCCCGCCAGCGCGATGGTCGCTTTGGTATGATTTTCAACCGTACCTGGGGCGCGCCATACGATCCGCACGCCTTTATGAGTTCAATGCGCGTACCGTCGCACGCCGACTTCCAGGCCCAGCAGGGTTTAGCCGATAAGCCCATTATTGATAAAGAGATTGGCGAAGTGCTGGAAACCACCGACGAAACGCAGCGTCAGGCGCTGTACCGCGACATTCTGACGCGGCTGCACAACGACGCGGTCTATCTCCCCATCAGCTATGTCTCAATGATGGTGGTCTCCAGGCCGAAGCTCGGCGCGATCCCTTATGCGCCGATTGCTTCTGAAATTCCGTTCGAACAGATTAAACCGGTGAACCCCTGATGTTGCGCTATGCGTTGCGGCGCATTGCGCTGCTGGTGCCGATGGTTTTCGCCGCTTCGGTGATTATTTTCCTGATGCTGCGTCTGGGAACCGGCGATCCGGCACTCGACTATTTACGTTTATCTAACCTGCCGCCGACGCCAGAGATGGTGGCCTCCACCCGCGTGATGCTGGGGCTGAATCAACCGCTTGTCGTACAGTACGGCACCTGGCTATGGAAGGCGCTGCATCTGGATTTTGGCATCTCGTTCGCGACTCAACGTCCGGTACTGGACGACATGCTTAACTTCCTGCCCGCCACGCTACAGCTGGCAGGCGCGGCGCTGGTATTAATCCTGCTCACCTCCGTGCCGCTCGGCATCTGGGCGGCGAGACACCGCGATCGCCTGCCGGATTTCGCCGTGCGTTTTATTGCCTTCCTCGGCGTGTCGATGCCTAACTTCTGGCTCGCCTTTCTGCTGGTGATGTTCTTCTCGGTTTACCTGCAATGGCTGCCTGCTATGGGCTATGGCGGCTGGCAACATATTATTCTGCCTGCGATGTCGATTGCGTTTATGTCACTGGCCATTAACGCTCGCCTGCTGCGCGCCAGCATGCTGGAGGTGGCCGGGCAGCGTCATGTGACCTGGGCGCGACTGCGCGGTCTGAGCGAGAAGCAAACGGAGCGTCGTCATATTCTGCGTAACGCCTCTCTGCCACTGATCACCGCCGTCGGGATGCATATCGGTGAACTGATTGGCGGCACGATGATCATTGAGAATATCTTTGCCTGGCCCGGCGTGGGTCGCTATGCCGTCTCGGCGATATTTAACCGCGACTATCCGGTCATTCAGTGCTTTACGCTAATAATGGTCATCGTGTTTGTGGTCTGTAACCTGATGGTTGACCTGCTGAACGCCGCGCTGGATCCGCGTATTCGCCGTTATGAAGGAGCGCACTCGTGAACTTTTTTCTCTCTTCACGTTGGCCTGTTCGCCTGTCGTTAATCATCATCGTTCTGTTGGCAGTGATTGCGTTCACCTGCCAGTGGTGGCTCCCCTATGATCCGCAGGCGATTGATTTACCTTCGCGTTTGCTGGCGCCTGACGGCCAGCACTGGCTGGGCACTGACCATCTGGGACGAGATATTTTCTCGCGTTTACTGGCTGCGACCCGCGTCTCGCTCGGTTCCGTGATGGCCTGCCTGCTGCTGGTGCTTGCCCTCGGATTGGTCATCGGCGGCAGCGCGGGGCTTATCGGCGGCCGCATCGATCAGGCGGCCATGCGCGTCGCGGATATGTTTATGACCTTCCCGACCTCCATTCTCTCTTTCTTTATGGTTGGCGTACTGGGAACTGGCCTCACCAATGTCATTATCGCTATCGCTCTGTCGCATTGGGCGTGGTATGCGCGAATGGTGAGAAGTCTGGTGATCTCCCTGCGCCAGCGTGAATTCGTCCTCGCCTCCCGGCTTGCCGGTGCAGGGCATATCCGGGTGTTTATCGATCATCTGGCCAGCGCGGCGATCCCGTCGCTGCTGGTGCTGGCGACGCTGGATATTGGTCATATGATGCTACACGTCGCCGGCATGTCGTTCCTCGGCCTCGGCGTGACCGCACCAACCGCTGAATGGGGCGTCATGATTAACGACGCCCGCCAGTACATCTGGACCCAACCGTTGCAGATGTTCTGGCCGGGTCTGGCGCTATTTATCACCGTGATGGCCTTCAACATGGTGGGTGACGCCCTGCGCGATCGCCTCGATCCTCATCTGATCACGGAGCATGCCCACTGATGCCGCAACAGATTGAATTACAAAATATTGTGTTACAGGCCCGGCAGCCGCTGGTACACGGTGTCTCGTTATCGCTTAAGCGTGGACGGGTGCTGGCGCTGGTGGGCGGCAGCGGCAGCGGTAAATCACTGACCTGCGCGGCGGCCCTGGGTATTCTGCCCGCTGGGGTACGGCAAACCGCAGGGAGAATCCTCGCCGATGGCAGGCCGGTTGCGCCCTGTGAACTGCGGGGTATCAACGTTGCCACTATCATGCAAAACCCGCGTAGCGCCTTTAATCCGCTGCACACCATGATGTCTCATGCCCGGGAGACCTGCCTGGCGCTGGATAAACCCGCCGACGACGCCACGCTTCGCGCGGCGCTGGAAGCCGTGGGTCTGGAGAACGCGCAGCGGGTGCTGAAGCTGTACCCGTTCGAGATGAGCGGCGGTATGCTGCAACGGATGATGATTGCCATGGCGCTATTGTGCGACGCGCCGTTTATCATCGCCGATGAGCCGACGACCGATCTGGACGCGGTCGCCCAGGCGCGCATTCTTGACCTGCTGGCAAGCATTATGCAAAACCGCGCGCCGGGGATGCTGTTGGTGACGCACGATATGGGCGTGGTCGCACGACTGGCTGACGATGTCGCGGTGATGGATAACGGCCGTATCGTGGAACAGGGAAGCGTCAGCGCGATCTTCAGCGCCCCGCAGCACAGCGTCACCCGTAATCTAGTGGCCGCGCATCTCGCCCTCTACGGTCTGGAGCTGGCCTTATGACATTACTGAGCGTATCGGCGATTAGCCATCAATATACAGGTGTAAACGTGCTACAGGATGTCTCTTTAGCGCTGAAAAGTGGTGAAACCGTTTCCCTGCTGGGACGCAGCGGCTGCGGAAAAAGTACGCTGGCACGGCTGCTCGTCGGCCTGGAATCCCCCAGCCAGGGCAGCATCTGCTGGCGCGGCGAACCCCTTTCCCGACTGAATCGCACAAAGCAAAAGGCGTTTCGCCGGGATATTCAGATGGTGTTTCAGGATGCCATCAGCGCGCTAAACCCGCGTAAAACTGTCGAGGATATTTTACGCGAGCCTATGCGCCATCTGCTGTCGCTGACCAAAGCAGAACAAATCGCGCGGGCCCGCGAAATGCTTAAAGCCGTGGATCTCGACAGCGGCGTGCTCGACGAACGCCCACCGCAGCTGAGCGGCGGGCAACTCCAGCGCGTCTGCCTGGCGCGGGCGCTGGCGGTAGAACCTAAACTGCTGATCCTGGATGAAGCTGTGTCCAGCCTGGATTTAGTGCTACAGGCTGGCGTGATCCGCCTGCTCAAAAAACTGCAACAGCAGTTTGGCACCGCCTGCCTGTTTATCACTCATGATTTACGCCTGGTAGAACGCTTTTGCCAGCGGGTAATGGTGATGGACGCGGGGCGTATCGTCGAGACGCAAACCGTAGGTGACAAATTAACGTTTTCTTCCCATGCCGGGCGCATGTTACAAAATGCGGTACTTCCTGCATTTCCTGCAGCGATACACCCTCATAGCCGCGCTAAGGTATAAACAGATGCAACGTATTACGATCACCCTCGATGACGATTTACTGGCAACGCTGGATAGCCTGAGCCAGCGCCGTGGTTACCATAACCGCTCCGAAGCTATTCGCGATATCCTGCGCGGTGCGCTGGCTCAGGAAACCATCCAGGATCACGGCGCTCAGGGGTTTGCGGTGCTCTCCTATGTTTATGAACATGAGAAGCGGGATTTAGCCAGCCGCTTAGTCTCCACCCAGCATCATCATCACGATTTATCCGTCGCTACCCTGCACGTCCACATCAATCACGACGACTGTCTGGAAATTGCCGTTCTGAAAGGCGACATGGGCGATATTCAGCATTTCGCCGATGACGTTATCGCGCAACGCGGCGTGCGCCACGGTCATTTGCAGTGTCTGCCGACGGAGGACGCATCTTCCGACTCATAAAGTCGGCCAGACAATCATAACGAGTGCGATTCTTACCTCCCTATACTGATTAAATATCCAGATATGAGTCATTTAATCTGGGTCAAATGAGTGATATATTTTCACCCATAAAACCCAGGGAGGAATTATGTCTGAATTCGATTTATTTGCTCAGGAACTGCTCGAAAAAACAAAAGCTGAAGAAAAACGACAACAGGCACACGACAGAAAATTGATTGATCGAGTACTTGAGATTTATGGACAAAAGTATGTCGCAGAGCGACTGAGAAAAGTCGGCAAAAATGACTGGAGTCGCGAAACGCTTAACCGCTGGGTAAATGGCAAGTGTGAACCAAAATCGCTCACCATCGCTGAAGAGACTCTGTTACGGAAAATGCTGCCGGAAAAACCCGCACATCATCCTGACTATGCTTTTCGCTTTATTGACCTGTTTGCCGGTATTGGTGGTATCCGTAAAGGATTCGAAGCTATCGGCGGGCAATGCGTTTTTACCAGCGAATGGAATAAAGAAGCTGTACGTACCTATAAAGCGAACTGGTACAATGATGAAGACGCACACACTTTCAATCTGGATATTCGGGAAGTTACGCTGAGCGGCGAAAACGGCATCTCCGAAGAGAGCGCTTATGCTCATATTGATCAACAGATCCCGGATCATGATGTTCTGCTGGCTGGTTTTCCCTGCCAGCCATTCAGCCTCGCCGGGGTGAGTAAGAAAAACTCGCTCGGTCGCGCACATGGATTCGAATGTGAAGCACAAGGAACGCTCTTTTTCGATGTCGCCCGAATAATTAAGGCTAAGCAGCCAGCCATTTTTGTGCTGGAAAACGTTAAAAACCTTAAGAGCCATGATAAGGGTAAAACGTTCAACGTGATTATGGATACCCTTGATGAATTAGGCTATGAAGTTTCAGACGCCAGTATCATGGGAAAAGACGATCCTAAAATCATTGATGGGAAACATTTTCTACCCCAGCATCGTGAACGTATTATTCTGGTGGGATTCCGCCGGGATCTTAATATCCATCAGGGGTTCACATTACAGAATATCCATAAATTCTATCCTGAAAAAAGACCAACATTTGGTCAACTTCTGGAACCTGCCGTTGACGATAAATATATTCTGAGCCCTAAGTTATGGGGATATCTCTATAACTATGCCAAAAAGCATGCCGCCAAAGGTAATGGGTTTGGTTTCAGTCTGGTTGATCCCAATAATGAAAGCAGTATCGCCAGGACCTTATCCGCTCGCTATCATAAAGATGGTTCAGAAATTCTTATTGACAGAGGATGGGATAGAGCACTCGGTGAAATCGATTTTTCTCATCCAGAGAACCAGAAAAAAAGGCCAAGAAGGCTGACGCCTCGTGAATGCGCCAGACTGATGGGATTTGAGCAACCAGATGGCAAGCCATTTCGTATTCCTGTTTCAGATACTCAGGCCTACCGCCAGTTTGGCAATTCGGTGGTGGTCCCCGTATTTGAAGCCGTGGCAAAACTGCTGCAACCTTATATTATGAAAGCGACCACCGCCCCGACCACTAAAAAATAGTAGCGCCGCTCCCCCGATATTTTCCGGGGGAGCGATGACGTCAGGCCAGCCCGGCTTGCGTCACGGCCATTTGCCGTGTTTGCCGACTAAAGACCATTCCCCCCACTCATGGGGCCTGCGATACAATTTCGCGGCGCGAACGCGAGCACAGAGCAATACCGCAGACAATCGCCAGCCCGCTGATCAGATGATACATATAGAGCGGTGAGTGCAGAAAAAGAATACTGAACAGGCCGCCGCTAAGGGGAATAAGGTGTGAAAATACTTCCCCGCGGGTGGCGCCGATCGCCGCAATACCTTTATTCCACAGTAAATAAGAGAGCCAGGAAGGGAAAATCACCAGATAAGCCAGCCCGAGTAGAAAATTTAGCGTTAAATAAGGGGCCAAATCCAGTTTGGCAGCCTGTAGCATATTTACCGTCAGTACCGGCAGCAGCATTATTGCCCCCACGCTGGCGCAAACGGCGACAAAACCGTTGCCGGCTACAGCTTTCGGTTTCAGTCGTAAAAAAGCACAGTAGGCCGCCCAACTCATCGCCGAGCCCATAGTCCAGAGATCGCCCTGGTTCAGATGGTGCAAAATCGCCCCGTTCGTCACATTCCCTTGCAAAATAAGCCAGATTACGCCGCAGGTGCTTAATATTACGCCAGCGATATTTCCCGTCGAAATACGTTCGTGAAAGATAAAGCGGTTAATCAGTAACACCATTGCCGGGGTTGTCGATAAATAAATCGCCGCATTCAATGATGAAGTATATTGCAGGCCAATATAGAGCGTCAGCGGAAATAACACCTGGCCGCACAGCGCCAAAAAGAAGACAATGCCTTTCGCCTGTTTTATCGCTGACCACTGTTGTTGAACCTGACGGAAATAGAGAATCATCAGCAGGATAGCGGTAACCCACCAGCGCAGCGCCGAGAGTACAATAGGGTCAACTTGCGATACCAGCAGACGACCAATGACATAATTTCCTCCCCAGAAACACGCAGCCAGGGCGAGCAAAAGATAAGGCATACCACCTCCTTGATGTCCCTTAAACCTACGCCATTGAGGTTACTGCTGACAAACAGGCCAGTGCTAATATAAAGTTTTCATTCAGGTGTATGGTTTGAAACGATGAAGTTCACCCTAAGACAGCTGGAATTCTATATCGCCCTGGCCGAAACGTTGCAAATCTCAAAAGCGGCCGGACGCTGCCATATCTCTCAGTCATCAATGACGGTCGCGATGCGTAATCTGGAAACGATTATGCATACGCAACTCTTTGTTCGTCATCCAAAGGGCATTGCGCTGACCGTTGATGGGGAACGTTTTCTGGTTCATGCGCGCAAAATCATCGCCGATAGCGAAGCCGCGATTAACGACTTGCACAACCAGCCGGAAATGACCACCGGCTGCGTGCGGGTGGGCATCGCCGAAACGCTATCCGCTTATCTGCTGCCCGGTATTTATAGCGAGCTGGAACGCCGTTTTCCGTTGCTGGCGCTCCACTTTCAGGAAGGCTCATCCCAGGCGCTGATGACGGCTTTGCGCCAGCAGGAGGTCGATTTTTGCCTGGTGTTGACATCAAATATTCGCCACGATGATGACCTGAGTATCGACACTTTTCTGCGCTCGCTGCGTCGCCTGTGGGCGCCTGTTGGCCATCCTTTACTTAGCCAACCGGTGCTGCGGCTGTCTGATATTGCGAAGGTGCCGTTTCTACTGCTTGAGACTGATGATTATCCCACCGTGATCCTTGATGTCTGGCGGCAGCGCGGCGGGCAACCGGATATTCATTACCGTACCAACTCCTTTGAGGCCATTCGTACTTTTGTGTCGCAAGGTAAAGGCGTTACCATTCTTTCGGACCTGGTCTGGCGTCCCTGGTCGCTTGAAGGGCTTCGTGTTATGCGGCGCACAGTCGACGATTGTATGACATGGATGGATGTCGGCGTGGTAAACCTGCGGCTAACGGCACTGCGCCCTGAAGCCCGGCGAGTTGTGGATTTCCTGCGTCAGGCGATACATCGGTTTGACGGTCAGCCCTGAGCAGCTAAAAAACGCCTCTTGGAGGTCGAAAAAGAGAGAAGGCGCCAGACCGATGTCCAGCGCTCACAGGATAGAAGATTAAGAAAGTGGATTTAACGATAGATAAAAATCAGACCGGTCAGCTAGCCGGCCCTGAAATCGTTATCTGACAACGGCAGGATCTTCTATAGGCTTATTGACCATGAAGAAGTAGACCAGTGATGCCAGGAAAGCGATCGCAGAGGATGCAACCAGTGCGAGCGTAAACGAACCTGTTTTATCCAGAATGATGCCGGTAATAATGGGAGCAAACGATCCACCAATAAAGCCACCAAAGTTCTGGATCCCACTAACAGACGTCACGAGCCGTGAGGGGACGGAAACCAGAATCAGTCCCCATGCGGATGTACCGGCAAAGTGAATGGAAAACAGCGCCAGACTGATACAGCCTACGGCAACAACCGTACTTTCTGTATAGGCAGCAGGTAAGGTAAATCCAGCTGCACACAGTAGGCCAAGGCAAATCATCCATTTGCGGCTTTTCATTTTATCCGCGCCACGCTTCATCACCCAATCCGCGACCACACCGTTAACCAGCATACCCGCCGCTCCAAACAAGAATGGAATGGCGGCAACCCAACCCGTCTTTTGCAAACTCAGGCCACGAGACATCTCAAGATATGAAGGCAACCAGGTCAGGAATAGCCATACCATATAACCCACGCCATTAAAGCCAATGATCATCCCCCACATGGATTTTTGCTTAAACAGACCGGCCCAATCCTTGAGAGTCACTTTCTCCTTACTGGAAGGCGGCGTCTCCTCTTCGAGGTGCGTAATATCTGTATCTGATAAACCCGCATCTTCACGGTTCCGGTAAAAAATAAACCACAGAATTGACAGAATCACACCGCTCAACCCGATGATGATAAACATCATTCGCCAGCCAAACGCGAGCATCATGGCGATCAGCAGTGGCGGAGCCAGCGCCTGCGCCAGCGTGGAGGACATATTAACGATCCCCATTGGCACCCCGCGTTTTCGAATGTTATACCAATCATTGACGACTTTAACCCCTGTCGGCAGGTGCGGCGCTTCCCCGATACCCAACACAATACGTGAAACAATCATCTGACTGTATGATCCCACCAGCCCGAGCGCGGTCTGAGCGAGAGACCATAGTAAAATACCGAAGCCATAAACCCGCTTAACGCCAAATCGTTCCATGACCATGCCAATAGGCAACTGGCATAATGCATAGCCAAATGAAAAGACCGAAAGTAACAGGCCCATTTCCGTCGCAGATAATCCCATTTCCTGACGAATAGTAGTATTTGCAATCGAAAGTGACGTTCTATCCAGAAAATTAATAATACCTGCAACGAGTAAAAACAATAAAGCCATTAATTGAAACCGCCGTAGGCGAGAACTTGCTTGACTGGACATATATTATCCTTATGTAAGTTAAGGTATTCTATTATTAATAAATAATATGGGTACAAAGGGATCGCACAATACTTAGTTATTTAATTCGCGAATCAGTCTTTAATTTCCAGAATTAATTCAATTTCTACAGGTGTATCAAATGGTAAAGTATTAGTACCAATGGCAGAGCGAGCATGGCGACCTGATTCACCAAATACATCAATTAAAAGATCAGACGCACTGTTCATGACATAGGGCTGATCTTTAAAATCATCTGAGCTTTGTACAAAACCCAGCATTTTTACGCATCCCGCTACCCGGTTAAGATCACCAATATAATGCTTGACTGAGGACAAGATATTAATCATGCACTGACGAGCGGCGGCTTGTCCTTCTTCAATAGTTAAATTCGCGCCAAGCGTGCCTTTATGAATCAGAACACCATCCAGACGACAATCATTACCCGATGTATATAAGAGATTTCCTGTTTGCTTAATCGCTATGTAGGAAAACTTAGGCATAGAGACTTCACTAAGCGTTATACCTAACTCAGCTAAGCGCGCTTCAATATTCATAACTATTCCTGATTTTCAGCTCAATAATTTTAAAGCCAGTGAGGTGTATATTTGTGCTGCTTGATGTAGTTCTTCAATACGAACAAATTCATCCTTTACATGGGCCTGAGATAAATCGCCCGGCCCCATAATAATGGTCGGAATTTGACAGTCTACCGAGAAAAATGGTGCTTCACAGGTTGCTTCAAAGATCGTTTTCCTGGCGGTTCCCGTTACCGAATCAACAACCTGACAGGCCGCATCGACGAGAATATGTGATTCATCAATAGCAGACGCGGGTATAAAAAGGTAGTTCTCGTATGAATAGTCCTTTTCGGGCGTCAGGCCTGATTTTGCCAGTACCTCAGCCAGACTTTCATTAATTTCGTTGCGTTTTTCACCTGGGATAACACGGCGATCGATCTCTATTGAGCATGACTGAGACACAATATTCGGGGCGCTTCCGCCCTGGATAGTGGTTACAAGCATTGAAGCATTACCCAACAGTTCATGTTGTTTTTGCTTCACCCGATGACATTCCTGGATAATTTCCGGTAGCAGAATCGCCATTTTATCAATCGCGCTGTCCGGCTCGCGCGTTTTCGCTGCATGCCCTGCCGTACCATGCGTAGTGAGTCGAGTTCGGCTCACCCCTTTATGGGCAATACAAATTTCCAAAGACGTCGGCTCGCCGATAATAGCGTAATCTGCTGTCACCCCCCGCGCAATGAAATGTTCCATACCCATGTTGATACGCTCTTCATCAACATTAAATAGCAGCGTAATTTCACCGGCAAAGCTGTAGTTACGGCGCTTGATCAACATTGCCGCAAACATCATCGCCGCAACACCGGACTTCATATCCGCCGCGCCGCGCCCAATGATGCGATCCCCCTCAATCACCGCCGCAAACGGATCAACAGACCAGCCCTCCCCACACGGTACAACGTCTGAGTGACCATTGAATATCAGTCTCTTACCTGGTCGGTTACCCGTTATCCGCGCGACCACATTAGGTCTACCGGGCACAACTTCCTGCACATCCACTTCAATACTCTCACGACGTAATACCTCAGCAATGAATAATGCCACCGCATTTTCATTCCCCGGCGGATTCTCGGATGGGTGCCGTATTAACTGACAGAGGAGTGTAACAAGCTCCTGCCTTTCTTCAGCAGTTAAATTAATGCTTTTCATTAAAATATCCTCAGATAATCAGTAACTTTTTCCGCGAGCATCTATGTTAATAGTTTCGCTATATTTTCCGTTGCGGAATCCGAATATTTTATCGACAAGATTTGCTACGACACAACAATGATTCGGAATAATATGTATCTCCTGACCAATAGACAGGGATACGTGGTCAGGGTCATAACGTAAATAGCCATGTTCCTCATTAAGCTTGACTAACTCAATCTCAGGGTACTCCTGAATAAACCCGTAAGAGCCAGGTAATGCAGAGAGATCAGACGTTAGTGATTTCGTACCAGCATCAATGGTGGCATAACCTGCAAGGGGAATACTCACCACCGTCGCACATATAGTCAGAGCACAGTTAGCAGGTGTATAAATTCCGCCATTAATAGCATTCATGTCACCAAAGATGAAGTTACCGGCCCTTGACTCCGTAATACCATTCAACTCATTAGCATAAAAAGATGAAAGCGTTGATCCACCTGACATAACCTCAATTTCGAAACCATGGGCATTAAGCAGATCTCGACTATTCATTAACAATGCTGCTTCCGCTTTCGCTGCTTTACGAATATCTGACTCATTCCGATACTGATAAATTGTCCCGGCATAAGTAAATACGCCTTTTATTTTCAAACCGGGCAACGTGGCGACATCCCTTGCAAATTGCAGCAGGTTCTCAGGCTGAATACCTTCACGATGCGCGCCATAATCAATTGCAATATCAATATCAAATACAAGGCCATTTTGCTGAGCCGCTTTAGATAAGCCCTGTGCACCATATAAACTATCAACGATAGTGCGGATATTAATTTTTCTTGCCAGTTCAGCGTAACGCTGACACTTGTCTTCACCTATTAACGGATAGGCGAGCAATATTGATGTAATTCCTCCCTCCGCCATCACTTCGGCTTCAGAAAGCTTGGCACAAGTAATACCCGTCGCACCCAATTCTTGCTCAAGCCGGGCCAACTGTACTGACTTGTGGGTTTTAATATGTGGCCAATGCTGAATATTATTCAACTTAAGGCCAGAAATCATGGAAGTGATATTTTTCTCCATAATATCCATATCCAGCGCAACATATGGCGTAGTAAACATATTTGACTCCTGATAGTTAACCGTCTATACCCGTCATACTTCAAGTTACCTGCACATTGCTGCGAAGTGATCCATCTCATCCATAAGACTCACCCTTACGGGCCACCGCTTTGCGATCAGCATAAGCACTGTGCAAAACGGTTAACCGTTTTATCCTGCAACTCAAATTATTCAGGGTTTATAGTCGGACTTTCCTCTCGAATTTCCCCCAAATATGCATAGAGGGTATATTTTGAAATATTTAAAAACTCGCAGATTCTTTCGCCAGATTTCTTGATAAGAAAAACGCCTTTTTCATCAAAAAATTTAATGGCATTAAGTTTATCGTGCTTGGTCATATGTAAAACAGGTACGTTAATTAAGCTCATACACTCGCCGATGAGGTAATCCAGTAACTCATTTACATCTTTAACGAATACTTCGCTTACTTCTTCCGAACGTGTCGGTGATATGTCCGGGCGACCTGTCATTTTATTTAACATCTTCTCGGCAAGAACAATGTCACTGATATCCAGATTAATACACAACGCCCCCAGCACCTCTTTGTGGGAATTGCGGATGTAAATTGACGTGGAGCGCAGCGTTTTGCCATCTCTTGTCTGAGTAAAATAATTATGTCGATCGCCATTCACATCAGTGCCACGCAGCACCTCAAGACCGAGGTTACTACTGGGATCTCCCACCTTTCTTCCCGTTACATGACCGTTGATAATAGCAATGATGCTACTTTCCAGCCCTTCAGAGTGATCATGAAGAACAACCTCGCAATTATCCCCAAACTGGTTAGCAATGCCCTCCATCATGGGAATGAGGAAATCTAAGTTCTCTTTGATGTTTTCCATATCGACCTAAATTTAAGTTAGACATTCAAACTTTTTGTTATGTATAACGTTCAGAAATTAAGCAAGCAATCAAAAAGTTGACGTTCAGTGATCAACTTCACTTTTTTATTCTTACTTTTTGTAAGATTCAGCCTTTTAAACAAACTTTTTGTAAGGTGGCGATTTAAACCGATATGATGGCAAGTAAGGAATGATTTACCGCAGATGATCTTTTGAAAGCCCTGCCGGCGCTCCGGCTCCCCAGCCAAAAGTACGGCTAACGGTGAGCCAGGTCTGCAGAAGCCGGTGATCTTTTCAGATTAAGAGCCTGTCCCACCAGGCGTTATTGGCGCAGACAGTTTGAACAGGGCCAGCGCGGAAGAACCGGAGCGTACACGTAGTGCGTGAGGATTCTGAGCACTGCCCAGGTTCAAAATGACAAGCAAAATAGCCCTAATGGGACAGGCTCTAAAGAATGTCACTTCTCCGAAAGGAGTAGCGAGTGCTTTCCCGGAAAGTAAATTCATTACAGGTATCCAGATCATCAGCAACGCACCAGCGCCTGGGCGCACGCCCACGCTGACGACCACGCCCACTGGAAGTTATAGCCCCCCAGCCAGCCGGTGACATCCATCACCTCGCCGATAAAGAAAAGCCCTGGTACCTTACGCGCCTCCATGGTGCGCGAAGAGAGTTCATTGGTATCCACGCCGCCGAGGGTCACTTCCGCTGTGCGATAGCCTTCGGTGCCGTTCGGCTGCACGCGCCATGCGGTCAGCGTATCCACCAGCGTCTGCTGCTCACGGGGATTAAGCTGTTTCAGCGTGACGTCCGGAAGCTGGCCCAGTTGCTGCAAACACTCGACCAGACGCTTCGGCAACTGCATCGCCAGGGTGTTTTTCAGGCTCTGATTCGGATGCGCCGCGCGCTGCTCATTGAGGAAATCAGCAAGCGGGCAGTCCGGAAGCAGATTGATGCTGACAAACTCCCCAGGCTGCCAGTAGCTGGAAATTTGCAGCACCGCCGGACCGGAGAGCCCACGATGAGTGAACAACAGATTTTCGCGAAAGCGCATACCGTTTGCCGCGGTGATGGTTGACGGAACCGATACCCCGGAAAGCACCTGCAACTGTTCCAGCAGCGGCTTATGCAACGTGAACGGCACCAGCCCGGCGCGGGTCGGCAGCACTTTCAGGCCGAACTGTTCAGCAAGCTGATACCCGAACGGAGAAGCGCCCAGACCGGGCATGGACAGGCCGCCGGAGGCGACCACCAGACTTTTCGCCGCCACCGTATCACCGTTAAGTTGCAGGGTGTAACCTTCGTCATCCCGCTCAACACAAAGAATCTCGGTGCGCAGGCGAATTTGCACCCCGCCCTTTTCACACTCCGCCAGCAGGAGGTTAACGATTTGCCCGGCGGAATCATCACAAAAAAGCTGGCCTAAGGTCTTCTCATGCCAGGCAATACCGTATTTACCAACCAGGTCGATAAAGTCCCACTGCGTGTAACGTGCCAGCGCGGATTTACAAAAATGTGGGTTTTGGCTGAGATATGCCGCGGGTTCGATATTGATGTTAGTAAAATTACAGCGGCCACCGCCGGACATCAGAATTTTGCGCCCAGGTTTTTTACCATTATCGATCAACAGTACGCGGCAGCCCGCCTGCCCTGCCTGCGCTGCACAAAACATTCCCGCCGCTCCGGCGCCGATTACAATGGCATCAAACCTTTCCACACAACATTCCTCATATCCCGATTGTCGGGAATTGTAAATTTTTCACTCTGGTCGCACCAGAATGAAAAAAACACTTTTATGTACCTTGTTGAAAGATATAGGAATACTCCCAACGGGCTACAATTAAAACAGAAAGAAAATCAAAAAAGTCTACATTTCACTTTGCCCGCACAGCCAAAGTCACTGATAATGCGCCGCGTTCATGTCCTCAAAATGGCGTAACGTCCTATGCTACATTTATTCGCCGGTCTGGATTTACATACCGGGATACTATTATTGCTTGCTCTGGCTTTCGTGCTTTTTTACGAAGCGATTAATGGGTTTCATGATACCGCAAACGCAGTTGCAACGGTGATTTACACGCGTGCAATACGGTCTCAGCTTGCGGTAGCAATGGCAGCCCTGTTTAACTTCTTCGGCGTTCTGCTGGGCGGTCTTAGCGTAGCCTATGCCATTGTGCATATGCTGCCGACCGACTTACTGCTTAATATGGGTTCAGCTCATGGCCTCGCCATGGTTTTCTCCATGTTGCTCGCAGCAATCATCTGGAACCTCGGAACCTGGTACTTCGGCCTCCCGGCCTCCAGCTCGCACACGCTGATCGGCGCGATCATCGGCATTGGTTTAACCAATGCGCTAATGACCGGCACCTCAGTCGTCGATGCGCTGAACATCCCGAAAGTCATCGGTATTTTTGGTTCGCTTATTATCTCGCCAATCGTTGGCCTGGTGATCGCGGGCGGGCTGATTTTCCTTCTGCGTCGTTACTGGAGCGGGACGAAAAAGCGTGCCCGTATTCACCTGACGCCTGCCGAACGAGAAAAGAAAGACGGTAAGAAAAAACCCCCGTTCTGGACACGTATTGCGCTGATTCTGTCCGCCATTGGCGTGGCATTCTCGCACGGCGCCAACGATGGTCAGAAAGGCATTGGTCTGGTAATGCTGGTGCTCATCGGCGTTGCGCCAGCGGGCTTCGTGGTCAATATGAACGCGTCCGGTTACGAAATCACCCGTACTCGCGATGCAGTCAACAACGTGGAAAACTTCTTCCAGCAGCGCGCTGATCTGTTGCAAATTGCAACCGGCGCGGAGCAGCTCATCCCGCCACCGGAAGCAACTGCCGCAAACGGCGAGTTCCACTGCCACCCGGCGAACACCATTAACGCACTTGACCGCGTGAAGACAATGCTGACCGGCATCGAAAGCTACGATGCGCTCACCGTGGAACAGCGCAGCCATCTGCGTCGTATTATGCTCTGCATCGCCGATACCACGGATAAAGTGGCGAAGCTGCCGGAAGTGAGCGCCGATGATAAACGTCTGCTGAAGAAACTGAAAACCGATATGTTGAGTACCATTGAGTACGCGCCTATCTGGATTATTATGGCAGTGGCTCTGGCACTCGGTATCGGCACCATGATCGGCTGGCGTCGCGTGGCCACCACCATCGGCGAAAAAATTGGTAAAAAAGGGATGACTTATGCACAGGGTATGTCAGCCCAGATGACCGCCGCCGTCTCAATCGGTCTGGCGAGCTACACCGGGATGCCTGTTTCTACCACCCACGTCCTCTCCTCCTCGGTGGCAGGAACAATGCTTGTTGATGGCGGCGGGCTGCAGAAGAAAACCGTCACCAGTATTCTGATGGCATGGGTACTGACCTTGCCCGCAGCGATTCTGCTGTCAAGCGCGCTGTACTGGCTTGCGCTGCAGATTATCTAAACGCATACGCCATATACAGACCTGATATATTTCAGGTTGCAGAAAGGCCACGCGTCCTCAGGAGCACGAATATCGGTGTGACTGGGGACGCGTCTTTTCGGGGTCAGCGCAAGTGTGTTCAACGCAGTTAATTGTTTTGCCTGCCACGCGCGTGATGCGGCTATCGTCTGTTTTTTATGCCCCTCAACACGCGAATCGCCACAAATTCATCGCTGGTGTTATACGCATCATGAAGCCGGGATCAATTTTTTGCTTTAACCAGACTAGTGCCAGATAAGCAGGGCAATCATACTCACCAGGACCAGGCCACATAACGCGCTGGTAAGAATAAATTGCCGCCGAACCCGCTCGCAGCGACGGATAAACTCATCATCATGGTGATCGCGGTAGCGCTGGGCGTAGATATACCATACCAGACGCATCTGTTTGCTGGGTTGCCCATGCGATGTGAAAAAACCACCGCCATCAACATATTGATAGAGCAAAGGGTCACAACCACGTAGCACAATCAATAATGCACGCAGTGACGAGAAGTAGCGTGCCATATTCACCACACAAACAATACACAGGGCCCAAAACAGCGCAATAGTGCTGATCATACTTCCTCCCCGGCGACCTGTCCTCAGAGGCTTCCTCCGGGACTACCGCTCCCCAATATCAAACCGACTGTAGTGTTAAAGAGTGCGATTCCGATCACTTTTATTTATCCGACCGGCTCATTAAATAGTGTAGGAGATCAGTTAATTTTTTTACCACATCGTTAACCATTATCAATGCATAAGTCAGATATATTTGTTTAACTGTTTGTTGAACAAGGTGGATTGACGGATCGCAAGGGGCACTATAAGGTAGAAATATCTTCTACAATTAAGTCTTTAAGGACTCCCCCGCGCGTGTAGCACGCAGGACGCGGGCGAAACGGCAGCACAGGCTGTCAGGTCCAATGGTCATCGACAACTTATGGAAGGAGTAACACTATGGCTTATAAACATATCCTTATTGCAGTAGACCTGTCCCCGGAAAGCAAAGTTCTGGTCGAAAAAGCCGTTTCTATGGCTCGTCCTTATAATGCAAAAATTTCCCTGATCCACGTGGATGTAAATTACTCCGATCTCTACACCGGGCTTATTGATGTCAATCTGGGCGACATGCAGAAACGCATTTCCGAAGAGACTCACCACGCATTAAACGAACTCTCTACAAACGCCGGCTATCCGATCACTGAAACCCTGAGTGGTAGCGGCGATCTTGGTCAGGTTCTCGTTGATGCGATTAAAAAATATGATATGGATCTGGTGGTTTGCGGTCATCATCAGGATTTCTGGAGCAAGCTGATGTCTTCTGCTCGTCAGCTCATCAATACCGTTCACGTCGATATGCTCATTGTTCCACTGCGTGACGAAGAAGAGGAATAAACAGAGGGTTACTTAACTTCACTGATGACCAACGCCCGCTTATGCGGGCATTTTGCAGCCAAAAATCATCGGATAAATAATCCCTATTCCATTGTGCCGGCATAAATATCGAACCGGTGACCTTTGGTCACCACTGCGTTTGGCGTCGCGACATCCGCCAGCGGCGGCGCGTAATCCGGACGTTTGACCACCACGCGTTTGGTCGCCAACAGACGCGCCGGTTGCAACAGACCATCAGCATCCAAATCCGCTCCCACCAGCGACTGAAACACCCGCATCTCTTTCTTCACCAGCGCGCTTTTCTGCTTATGGGGAAACATCGGATCAAGATAGACCACCTGCGGACGCGGCGTGATATCGGTCAGCGCCGTCAGGCTGGAGGCGTGGATCAGTTGCAAACGCGCCTGCAACCACGGACCAATTTCCGCATCCGCATAGCCGCGCGCCAGGCCGTCGTCGAGCAGCGCTGCGACGACCGGATTACGCTCCAGCATCCGCACGCGACAGCCGACGGAAGCCAGCACAAAAGCATCGCGCCCCAGCCCCGCCGTGGCGTCGACCACATCCGGCAGATAGCCGCCCTTAATTCCGACCGCTTTCGCCACCGCCTCGCCGCGACCGCCGCCGAACCTGCGTCGATGAGCCATCGCCCCGCCGACAAAATCAACGAAAATGCCGCCCAGCTTCGGCTCGTCACGCTTACGCAGTTCCAGATGCGCTGGCGTCATCACCAGCGCCATCGGATTATCATCATCCTGCTCCAGCCCCCAGCGAGCGGCAAGAACAGATAAGGCGCCGTCTCCGGCGCCCGTTTCATCAATTAAGCAGATCTTCACTCAATCAGCCTTTGATCCCATAATGCGCCAGCATCGCATCCAGTTGCGGCTCACGGCCACGGAAGCGTTTAAACAGCACCATCGGCTCTTCGGAACCACCGCGGCTGAGGATGTTGTCGAGGAACGACTGTCCGGTTTCGCGATTGAAAATACCCTCTTCTTCGAAGCGCGAGAAGGCATCCGCCGCCAGCACGTCGGCCCACAAATAGCTGTAGTAACCCGCCGCATAACCACCCGCAAAGATATGGCTGAAGGCATGGGGGAAACGGCCCCACGACGGCCCGGGAATCAACGCGACCTGCTGCTTAATTTCCGCCAGCGTCTCCAGAATCTTCGCGCCCTGTTCCGGGATAAATTCCGCATGCAGACGGAAATCGAACAGCCCAAACTCAAGCTGACGGAGGATAAACATCGCCGCCTGGTAGTTTTTCGCCGCCAGCATTTTATTCAGCAGTTCCTGCGGCAGCGGTTCGCCGGTTTCATAATGACCGGAGATAAACGCCAGCGCCTCCGGCTCCCAGCACCAGTTTTCCATAAACTGGCTCGGCAACTCGACCGCATCCCACGGCACCCCGCTGATGCCGGAAACCCCGGCGGTGTCGATACGGGTCAGCATATGGTGCAGACCGTGGCCGAACTCGTGGAACAGGGTGATCACTTCATCGTGAGTAAACAGCGCCGGTTTACCGTTGACCGGGCGATTAAAGTTACAGGTCAGATACGCCACCGGCTTTTGCAGCGAACCGTCCAGCTTGCGCATCTGGCCGACGCAGTCATCCATCCATGCCCCGCCGCGTTTGTGTTCGCGCGCATAGAGGTCAAGGTAGAAGCTACCGCGCAGCGCATTGTGTTCATCGTACAGTTCGAAGAAGCGGACTTCCGGATGCCAGACGTCGACATCGGTACGCTCTTTCGCGGTAATACCATAAATGCGCTTAACCACTTCGAACAGGCCATTAACGGCTTTGTTTTCCGGAAAATACGGGCGCAGTTGTTCATCGCTGATGCTGTAAAGATGCTGCTTCTGCTTTTCACTGTAGTAAGCAATATCCCACGGCTGCAGGTCATCAACGCCAAATTCCGCTTTCGCGAATGCACGCAGTTGCGCCAGCTCTTTCTCGCCCTGCGGACGGGCGCGTTTGGCCAGATCGGTCAGGAAGTCGAGCACCTGCTGCGGATTTTCCGCCATTTTGGTGGCCAGCGACTTATAGGCATAACTGTCGAAACCCAGCAGTTGCGCCAGTTCGTGGCGCAGGGCAAGAATTTCCGCCATCACCGGACTGTTATCCCATTTCCCGGCATTCGGTCCCTGGTCAGAGGCGCGGGTTGAATAGGCGCGATAAAGCTCTTCACGCAGCGCCTGGTTATCACAGTAGGTCATCACCGGCAGATAGCTCGGGATATCCAGCGTCAGCAGATAGCCTTCCTGTTCTTTCGCTTCAGCCTGTGCTTTCGCAGCGGCCAGCGCACTTTCCGGCAGCCCGGCGAGTTCCGCTTCATCGGTCACCAGCTTCGTCCAGCCCATGGTCGCGTCGAGCACATTGTTGCTGTACTGGTTACCCAGCTCAGACAGGCGCGCGGCGATTTCACCGTAGCGTTTCTGCTGCTCTTTCGCCAGGCCAATACCGGAAAGTTCAAAATCACGCAGCGCGTTATCAACCGCTTTTTTCTGCGCGGTATTCAGCGTGGCGTAGTGATCGCCGTCACGGAGATCACGGTAGGCTTTGTACAGCCCTTCATGTTGCCCAACCCAGGTGCTGTACTCGGAGAGCAGCGGCAGGGTTTGCTCGTAGGCTTCACGCAATTCCGGACTGTTTTTCACCGAATTCAGGTGGCTGACCGGAGAAAAAATACGCCCCAGCACATCGTCTACTTCCGCCAGCGGCTGGCAAAGATTTTCCCAGGTGTACGGCGCACCTTGCGCCACCGCGCGCTCTACCGCAGCCCGGCAATCATCCAGCGCTTTGGTGACCGCAGGGACCACGTGCTCAGGTTTGATCGCAGAAAATGGCGGCAATAAAAAAGGCGTCAGTAATGGATTGGTCATATTGCGCAGTCCTGTTGAAATAGGTAAATGAAACGCACATCCGGCGCTGTAGCATGAGATCTAGAATGGGGGATCGTTGGGTGAATTTCAATGTCGGGCACCGCCCGGAACGGGGTATTACTGCGATAAGTTTTCGCTCTGGGCTAAAAAGCCGGGACAGCCTCGCTGCGCCCGGCCTGTTTTATCCTCTGCTTACACCACCATTCCCAACAACAGGCAACCAATCAGGCCGCACACGGAAATAATGGTTTCCAGTACCGACCACGACTTGATGGTCTCGCCAATTGTCAGGTTGAAATACTCCTTAAACAGCCAGAAACCCGGATCGTTAACGTGAGAGAAAATAACGCTACCGGAACCAACGGCAATAACCATCAGTTCCGGGCTCACGCCGGTGGTGGCGATCAGCGGCGCGGCAATGCCGCCCGCAGTGATAGCCGCAACGGTCGCCGAACCCAGCGCGATACGCAGTACCGCGGCGATCGACCAGGCCATAAATAGCGGAGACATATTGGATTCATGCATGATAGAGGCGATGTATTTGTCCATACCGCTATCGACCAGCACCTGCTTGAAAGCGCCGCCGCCGCCAATAATCAGCAGCATCATGGCGATAATTTTGATCGAAGACGTCAGCGTGTCGTTAATCTGCTCCATTGAACGCCCACGATTGAGGCCGAAGGTAAACAGCGCTATCAGCACCGCGATCAGCGTCGCCATTACCGGATCGCCAAAGAACTCGGCAATCGGCAGGAAGGCATGACCTTTCGGCAGCACCATCTCAGCCACGGCGCGCGTCGCCATCAGAATAACCGGGACCAGAGAGGTCCAGACGCTGACGCCAAAGCCTGGCATCTCTTCTTCGGTGAACGTTTTCGGGTTATGCAGGCCTTCCGGAATCGGTTTATCGATCCCTTTCAGGAAGCGCGCATAAACCGGACCGGCCAGAATCACCGTCGGGATCGCCAGAATTGTACCAAACAGCAGCGTTTTACCCATATCCGCATGGAAAATGGTGGCAATCGCCGTTGGCCCTGGGTGTGGAGGCAGGAAGCCGTGGGTTACGGAGAGCGCGGCCGCCATCGGTACGCCGATATAGAGCAACGGAATACCGGCTGATGCGGCGATGGTAAAGACCAGCGGCAGCATCAGCACAAAGCCGACTTCATAAAACAGGGCAAAACCGACGGTAAAACCGGTCAGTACAACCGCCCACTGAATATGTTGTTTACCAAATTTAGCAATCAGAGTCGTGGCGATACGCTGCGCCCCACCGCAGTCCGCCAGCATTTTCCCGAGCATAGCGCCGAAGCCCATGATCAGCGCAAGGCTGCCGAGGGTTCCTCCAACGCCGTTTTTGATGGAGACAATCACTTTATCCAGAGGCATGCCCTGCATGAGCCCGACGGCAAGCGCCACCAGAACCAGAGCGATAAATCCGTTAAGCTTGAAACGGATCATCAACAATAATAACAGGGCAACACCGATAGCAACGATGACTAATGGCATGATTTACCTGGCCTTAATTTGTTATGGGTAACGTTATAGTTTCAACAATGACTTCATCCGTTCCAACAGGAACAAAAAATGTCTGGCGCCATAAAACCTGGCGTTATCCTTACCCAGAGAAAGGATAGCCGACTATTTTTTAACCTATGGCATCTGTTTTGAATGATACGGGTAACATATAAAGTTTGAGAATCACTTTGCCGGTAAAAATGTCAAATATGAGACTTAAGTCATGCTCTTTGCCCGGTTTTTGCAGAGATGTCTGGCGGGGATGTTGTGCGGTAACGCAAAAAACAGCCCAACAGCGAAGAGGCTATTGGGCCGGGAGGGTCCAGGCTGTGTTCCGTAATCCTGTGGGAAACAGCCTAGTAGTAGGAGTGCTCGCCGCGCTGGTGCTCGGTCAGATCGCGCACGCCTTTCAGTTCCGGGAATTCGTTCAGCAATTGCTTCTCGATCCCCTCTTTCAGGGTGACATCCACCATCGAGCAGCCGTTGCAGCCGCCGCCGAATTGCAGAATCGCCAGCCCGTCCTCGGTGATTTCCATCAGCGATACGCGCCCGCCGTGACCGGCTAGCTGCGGGTTAATCTGCGACTGTAACAGGTACTCGACACGCTCCATCAGCGGCGCATCGTCAGACACTTTGCGCATTTTGGCGTTTGGCGCTTTCAGCGTCAGCTGCGAGCCAAGCTGGTCGGTAACAAAATCAATTTCAGCGTCTTCAAGGTACGGCGCGCTAAGTTCATCGACATAAGCGGTCAGTTGCTCAAACTTCAGCGCAGTATCGCTGTCTTCCACCGCATCCGGCGGGCAATAGGAAACACCGCACTCGGCGTTTGGGGTACCGGGATTGATCACAAATACGCGAATTTGCGTCCCTTCTTCCTGATTTGCCAGCAGTTTGGCAAAGTGCGCTTGTGCAGCATCGGAAATACGGATCATAGCGTTGGCCTAATAGTTGACTATTTTACTGGGTTATAATACGCCCATCAGCAGGGGTCTACAAGGTACGGCATATACACCATACCTGAACCGTCGCGGCGCCGTTTCGCAAAAGCAGGCGGGATATCTCAGCGACGGTACTTCCGGTTGTGACGACATCATCCACAATGGCGATATGGTGACCCTGCACCGACAATTCAAGCTGAAAGGCGTTTTTCAGGTTCTGTTTACGCAATCTGGCGCTGAGCTGATGTTGATTGGCAGTACGACGCTGGCGTGTTAGCGCATCGCTACGCCAGGCGCAGCCTGTCCAGCGCGCCAGCGGACGGCACAGCAGATCGCTTTGATTAAACCCCCGCCGCCACTGGCGCCGTTGCCAGAGCGGGACGCTAATAATCCGGTCCGGACGAGGGAGAACCCGACTGTGATAGATTCGCAACAGGAGCAAACGCGCCAGCGCCGGCGCCAGTTCAGGCCGATGATGAAATTTCAACTGGTGAATCAGGCGGCTCAGTGGCGGACAATAGTCATTGACGGTCACCAGCCGCTGCCATGGCGGCGGTTTTTGCAGGCATCGTCCACAGGGCAACGCGCTTGCCTGAGCCGGCAGACCACACTGCGGGCAGAGCGGCACAGAAACCCGCAGCGCTGACGTGCAGCGTGAGCAGATTCCCCAGCGGGCGATGGCCAGCGGCATTTGACATAGCCAGCATAAGCTGTGTGCTGTTAGCATATTTCCCCTCATATTGTGGAAAGAGAACAGTAACTGATGAAAGAGATCTGGTGGCAAACCGCTGGTGAAGGAAACTGTCATCTTGTGCTGCTGCACGGATGGGGGCTGAATGCCCAGGTGTGGGATTGCATCGCGCCGCAACTGGCCTCGCATTTTACACTGCACCTCGTCGACCTTCCGGGCTATGGCCGCAGCGGCGGTTTTGGCACCCTGTCGCTGGAGGAGATGGCGCAGCGGGTGCTGGCCAACGCGCCAGAGAAAGCGATTTGGCTCGGCTGGAGCCTGGGCGGGCTGGTTGCAAGCCAGATTGCATTAACTTATCCGGAACGCGTACAGGCGCTGGTCACCGTCGCTTCTTCTCCCTGTTTTAGCGCTTACGCGGGCTGGCCAGGAATTAAACCCGACGTGTTGAGCGGTTTCCAGCAGCAGCTCAGCGAAGATTTTCAGCGTACCGTGGAACGTTTTCTGGCGCTGCAAACCCTGGGCACCGAGAGCGCCCGTCAGGACGCCAGGGCATTGAAAAGTGCCGTGCTGTCGTTGCCGATGCCATCGCCGGAGGTATTAAACGGCGGGCTGGAGATCCTCAAAACCGCCGATTTACGCCAGCCGTTGACGACGCTCACCATGCCGTTTTTGCGCATGTATGGTCGTCTGGATGGTCTGGTCCCGCGTAAAATCATCCCGCTTCTCGACGCCATGTGGCCGGGAAGTGCGTCGATCATCTTCGATAAAGCCGCTCATGCGCCGTTTATTTCCCATCCACAGGCGTTTTGTGCCCCACTGGTGGCGCTGAAGAATCAGTGGGAACATTGTGTTTAGCTGAATGGGATAAAAAGCTGGGCCGCAATACGTAGCCTGTTACGGTGATTGGCTCTTTTACATGTACATGGCTACCCGGAGGCGGCGAACTGCGCCTCCGGGTTACCGCACGGAGCGGTACCGTCGCCTGATCAGCGTAGCGACCACCACTCTCGCAGACAGGCCTTGCCTTCCGGGCAGTTTTTACAACTGCCGGAGAGGCAGCCCGTGGCATCTTCCGTCATTTTTACCGCTTTACCCATCGCTTCCAGGCGGCGCAGCATGGCATCAATTAACGGCTGTGGCGTGTGCAGGCGAACGCTCAGTTGCTCTGCCTCCATCCGCCCTTGCAGGGCCAGCATATTACGAACGTCAATTAACGACGCCATTATCGCTCCTTAGTGGCAATCGCCAGCCGGGCTATGGCAGCAGGAGGATGGGGTTTTTCGCGTCGCCAGCAGCGAAATCTCCACCCGGCTACGCGCTCTGCGCAACAGGCCAAAAACCACAATATTGAACACGATCACCGCCAGAATGCACGCCAGGCTATAGCGCGGATGCTGGCTGAAGCTGACGCTCTGGTAGTACAACGTGGCGATCGAATAGGCGACATTCAGCCCCCACAAAATGGAGAAGGACATCCAGCCACGGCTCGATTCGCGAGCAATCGCCCCCATCACCGAAATACAGGGAATATAGAGCAGAACGAAAATCAGGTAGCTGTATGCCGCCGCCGCGCTGCCGAATTTGCTGCTCATCACCCCCATCGCGCCGGTTTCCATTTCGCCATCGCCTTTGCTGGCTTCTATCGGGTTCGCCAGCACGCTCAGGCTGAACGTATCCTTCAGGCTCTGCCAGGTTTCATCCACTGCGGCCAGCAGCTCATCGCCAAGGTTAAACGCCTGCGGATCAAACTCCGCATTCTGGATATCTTCCGCGGTGTAGAGAGTATTCAGCGTCCCCACCACCACTTCCTTCGCCATCGCGCCGGTAAACAGGCCGACGGTCGCCTGCCAGTTATCGTCATGTACGCCAATCGGCTTAAACACGGGGGTGATGATACGGCTGACCGATGCCAGCGCCGAATCGTTGATGTTATCGACCACCTTCCCGCTTAACGAGAAGCTGTTCAGCGCGCTAAGGAAGATACTGACAACGACGATGACTTTACCCGCCCGTAGCACAAAGCCTTTCAGGCGCTGCCAGGTCTGAATAATCAGGCTTTTCACGTGTGGAACATGATACACCGGCAGTTCCATCACAAATGGTGAAGCTTCGCCGCGCATAATGGTGTGTTTCAACATTAAACCCGTGGCAATCGCCATCACGATCCCCAGTACATACAGCGAGAAGACCGCCAGCGCGCCATCCTGCCCAAAGAAGGCGGCAGCGAAAACGGCAAAAATCGCCAGCCGCGCGCCGCAGGACATAAACGGCGCCATCATAATGGTCATCAGGCGCTCACGCGGCGCATCAAGTGTACGCGCCCCCATCACCGACGGTACGTTACAGCCAAAACCAACAATTAGCGGCACAAAGGATTTTCCCGGTAGCCCCAGCGCCTGCATCAGACGGTCCATTACAAACGCCGCCCGTGCCATATAACCGGAATCTTCAAGGAAAGAGAGAAACAGGTACATCATGCCGATTTGCGGCACCAGCGGCAGCACGGTGTTGATACCGCCGCCAATCCCCTGGGCGAGAAAGACCGTCAACCAGTCCGGGAAATGCAGCGTATAGCCAATCCACTGAATACCATGGATAAAGATGGCCACGGAACCGGCATCGAAGAACGGCTGTAACGCGCCGCCGATATTGATCGCCAGTAAAAACATCAGATACATGACAAACAGGAAAATCGGCAGCCCAAGGAAGCGGTTGAGGATAATTTTATCCATCGCCACAGTAAAACGACTGGGTTCGACGGTCAGAGTATTGCTGACCGCATCGCAAATCGCGGCAATACTTTGGTAACGGGCATCGGCAATATGCAGCGCCGGATCGTCCAGCGCGTCATTCAAATGCGCCAGAGCGACATCCAGTTTATGAGCGGCATCACCAGCATAGGCACGGCTATAAATGTCGCCTTCGAGCATCTGCAGGCTCAGCCAACGGCGCTGACGCTGGGGAATATCCTGCGCCATAACCTGTGCCAGCTTATCTGCTTCATCCAGCAGCGGTTGCGGATAGTGCACCAGCTCAATGGACTGATTTTGCTGATGACGGTCGATAGCCATTTTTAAGGTGTCGAGACCTCGCCCACGCGTAGAAACCAGGGGAATAACCGGGCACCCAAGGCGTGCGGCCAACGCATCGACATCAATACGGATGTTCTGCTTTTCCGCAATATCCAGCATATTCAGCGCAACCACGCAGGGAATACCGAGTTCCAGCAGCTGCAGGGTCAGATAGAGGTTTCGCTCCAGATTCGACGCATCGACCACGTTAATCAGCATGTCAGCATCGCCACTAAGAATATAGTGACAGGCAATTTGCTCATCCAGCGAGGTTTGTGAAGAGATGGTGGTAAGAGAATAGGTTCCGGGAAGGTCAACCAGCGTGACCCGACTATCCGTCGTATTGAATCCCCCTTCTTTACGCTCAACGGTCACCCCCGACCAGTTGCCGACGCGCTGACGCGCGCCGGTAAGCTGGTTGAATAATGTTGTCTTACCGGAATTAGGATTACCAATTAAACCAATGGTTAATTTTTTCATATTCATGCTCTTAGTACCGGTCAGACATTATTGTGCAACCGCTTCCAGTTCAATTAATGCAAGATCCTTTTTACGTAATACCAGGTTAACGCGTCGGGTCTCAATATGAATAGGGTCACCAAGCGGCGCGACCCGCACCACACTAAAAGAAGAACCCGGCAACATCCCAAGAGAGAGTAATTTCTGCCGATAAGCCGGACTAATATCGCGGGAGAAACCAGTGATTTTCCACACACTATCAGGAGTGAATTGCATAGGACCTACTTATATATCGCTAACCGAAAGAGAGTACTCCGTATATGCGGAGGTGCCGCCCCAGGGGCATGTGCCCGTCATACTTCAAGCTGCATATGCGTTGGCTGCGGATGACCTGGCCTACGGCCTCATGCCTTCGGAGCCAGCGCAAGCGCTGTTCAAAACGGCTAGCCGGTTTGTCACGCAACTCGAATTATTTAGGGCATAGATAACAAGGAATCAGAATAATTACTGTAAATAATGATAATGAGAATAGTTTTTATCATCAATACATATAATACGATTGACGCTATTTTTAAACAGGAAATTGAGCTTTTGTTGATATTGAGCAAACTCTATTTTGTAACGGCCACCGGGTTAATCATTTTTCTTAATGACACAATGTTTAATTATGGTTTAGTTAGTTAACAAAATGAAAATGATAATTTTTCCTGAATCATCAGGCGCAACGCGTATTTATTAATAGATTATAAGAAAATATTAATAATTGTGTACGCAACAGGGTGAAGCGCTGAGGGAAATCGGCCCCTCAGCGAGAGAGGCCGGGAAGCGGTTAGCGTTTTTTACCCATTGCTGCGGCCAGCGCGTCCATCATCGCGCTATTGCCCGCAGGTTGCGCGTCGCGACCGCGCGGCTTCGCCGCTTTCGCTGCCGGACGATTACCCTGAGAGCGCTCGTTATTGCCGCCGCCGCGGCGGGCACTGGTTTCGCCCGGCTGTTCGTCCAGACGCATGGTCAGGGCGATGCGCTTACGCGCCAGGTCGACTTCCATGACTTTGACCTTCACAATATCGCCCGCTTTGACCACCGTGTGCGGGTCTTCAACGAACTTATTCGACAAGGAAGAGATGTGTACCAGACCATCCTGGTGGACGCCGATATCGACAAACGCGCCGAAGTTGGTAACGTTGGTGACCGCGCCTTCAAGAATCATCCCCGGTAGCAGATCGTTCATCGTCTCCACGCCATCGGCGAACTGCGCGGTTTTAAACTCCGGACGCGGGTCGCGCCCCGGTTTTTCCAGCTCTTTGATGATGTCGGACACCGTCGGCACGCCGAATTTATCATCGGTAAAATCCACCGCTTTCAGATTGCGCAACTCGCTGCTGTTGCCCATCAGGTCTTTTAGCGCCTGTTGGGTCGCGGCAAGAATTCGCTCAACCACCGGATAGGCTTCCGGGTGCACGGTTGAGGCATCCAGCGGGTTATCGCCATGATTGATACGCAGGAAGCCCGCGCACTGCTCAAACGCTTTCGGCCCCAGGCGGCTCACTTTCAGCAACTGCTGGCGATTCTGGAACTGACCGTTTTCATCACGCCAGGCGACGATATTCTGCGCCATCATGCGCGTTAAGCCCGCCACGCGGGTGAGCAGCGGCACGGACGCGGTGTTCAGATCGACGCCGACGGCGTTTACGCAGTCTTCCACAACGGCATCCAGTTTACGGGCAAGCTGGGTCTGGCTGACGTCGTGCTGATACTGGCCGACGCCGATGGATTTCGGATCGATTTTCACCAGTTCCGCCAGCGGATCCTGCAGACGACGAGCGATAGAGACCGCGCCGCGCAGCGAAACGTCCAGATCCGGGAACTCCAGCGCCGCCAGTTCGGAAGCGGAATACACTGATGCTCCGGCTTCGCTGACGATCACTTTCTGCGCCGTCACTTTCGGGAACTGTTTCTGCACGTCAAGGAAGAAACGCTCGGTTTCACGCGACGCCGTGCCGTTACCAATCGCCACCAGCTCAACGTTGTGTTTTTCGCACAGCGCGGCAACCGCCACCGCCGCTTTAGCCGCCTGGCCGGTATGCGGATAAATAGTATCGGTGGCGACCAGTTTGCCTGTACCGTCAACAACGGCGACTTTCACCCCGGTGCGCAGGCCCGGATCGAGGCCCATAGTCGCGCGCAGGCCAGCCGGTGCCGCCATCAGCAGGTCATGGAGGTTGCGGGCAAAGACGTTAATGGCTTCATCTTCCGCACGCTCACGCACGGAGCCCATCAGTTCGGTTTCCAGATGCATCAGCACTTTGATGCGCCATGTCCAGCTCACCACGCCTTTGCGCCAGCTATCCGCCGGAGCGTTGTTCAGACGCAAACCGAGGTGATCCTGGATGATTTGCTCGCAGTGGCTCTCTTTCGGCGGCTCATCAAATTGCGGATCGGCATTCAGCGACAGTTGCAGCACGCCTTCGTTGCGGCCACGGAACATCGCCAGCGCGCGGTGCGACGGCACGGTGGCGATCGGTTCGTGATGATCGAAATAATCACGGAATTTCGCCCCTTCCTCCTCTTTGCCACTGACGACGGTCGCCACCAGATGGGCGTTCTTCCACAGATAATCGCGCACTTTCGCCAGCAGCGCCGCGTCTTCAGCGAAGCGCTCCATCAGGATATAGCGCGCGCCGTCGAGGGCCGCTTTGGCGTCCGCCACGCCGTTGTCAGCGTTGATATATTTTGCCGCCTCCGTTTCCGGGGTGTGGGACGGGTCTGTCCACAGCAGGTCGGCCAACGGTTCAAGTCCGGCTTCGATGGCGATTTGCCCGCGGGTGCGACGTTTGGGTTTGTAGGGCAGGTAGAGGTCTTCGAGTTCGGTCTTACTTAACGTGCCGTTGATGGCGTTAGCCAGCTCATCGGTCAGCTTGCCCTGTTCGCCGATGGACTTGAGGATCGCCTGGCGACGATCGTCGAGTTCACGCAGATAACCCAGGCGGGTTTCCAGATTACGCAACTGCGTGTCATCCAGACCGCCAGTGACTTCTTTACGATAGCGTGCGATAAACGGCACGGTATTCCCTTCATCAAGCAGGCGAACGGCAGCTTCTACCTGTTCAGCCCTGGCCTGAAGTTCACCCGCAATAATGCGGCAGAGCGAATCATTCATCATGAGGTTAATTCATCTTTAGGATCAAAAATCAGGGGCATAGTTATACGGACTGACACGGCAAAATACCAGCCGCGACCACAGTCTCTCGGAATGTTCCGGCGCGGATTGCGGGCTCATTTAACGTATTCAATTTCGTTCACGTACCAGGTCGCCTCACCGGCGGGCGTGTTCACGATCGCTAAATCACCGACCGCTTTTTTCAGCAGCGCGCGCGCCATCGGCGAGTCGATAGAGATGTAATCCTTGCGACCGAAGATTTCATCGTAACCGACGATACGAAAGCGCATGGTATCGCCATCATCGTTTTCAATTTCCACCCACGCGCCGAAGAACACTCTCCCCTCCTGCTGCGGCGAATAATCAACGATTTTCAGATGTTCAAGGCATTTGGTCAGGTAGCGTACCCGGCGGTCGATTTCACGCAGGCGCTTTTTATTGTACTGATAATCAGCGTTTTCGCTGCGGTCGCCGAGGCTCGCCGCCCAGGTCACTTTTTTCGTGACCTCCGGGCGCTCTTCACGCCACAGGGTGTCCATCTCTTTTTTTAGTTTCTCATACCCTTCACGGGTGATCAGCGGCGTTCTCATCGCAGGTTCCGGCTCCTGATTGCAGATCGTTGTACCATGCTACGCACAATTCATCGCACGTAATAATACCAACAGGATAAATAATGTGGCTTATGCTTAAATGTATACTTAAGCTGCTGTTAAATATGCTTTGTAACAATTTAGCCTGGAATATATACCAGATTTCGCTGGTGAGCGACCCGGGCTTTTTTGAGAATACGCACTGACAATTGCAGTGAACCTTTGGGAGTATAAACAATGCAAGAGAATTATAAGATTCTGGTTGTCGATGACGACATGCGTCTGCGTGCGCTACTCGAACGTTATCTGACCGAGCAAGGCTTCCAGGTTCGAAGCGTGGCGAACGCCGAACAAATGGACCGCCTGCTGACCCGTGAATCCTTCCACCTGATGGTGCTGGATCTCATGCTGCCCGGAGAAGATGGCCTGTCCATTTGCCGCCGCCTGCGCAGCCAGAGTAACCCGATGCCGATCATTATGGTGACGGCGAAAGGGGAAGAAGTTGACCGTATCGTGGGTCTGGAAATCGGCGCCGACGACTACATCCCGAAACCGTTCAACCCGCGCGAACTGCTGGCCCGTATCCGCGCCGTGCTGCGTCGCCAGGCTAACGAACTGCCGGGCGCCCCTTCGCAGGAAGAGGCGGTGATCGCCTTCGGCAAGTTCAAGCTGAACCTCGGTACGCGCGAAATGTTCCGCGAAGATGAGCCGATGCCGCTGACCAGCGGTGAATTCGCGGTGCTCAAAGCGCTGGTCAGCCATCCGCGCGAACCGCTGTCCCGCGATAAGCTGATGAACCTCGCCCGTGGTCGTGAATATTCAGCAATGGAGCGTTCCATCGACGTGCAAATCTCCCGCCTGCGCCGCATGGTGGAAGAAGATCCGGCGCATCCACGCTATATCCAGACCGTGTGGGGTCTGGGATACGTATTCGTCCCGGACGGTTCTAAGGCATGAAACGCGTGCGTTTTTCGCCGCGAAGCTCGTTTGCCCGCACGCTGTTACTGATCGTCACTCTGCTGTTCGCCAGCCTGGTGACGACCTATTTAGTGGTGCTGAATTTCGCGATTCTGCCGAGTCTTCAGCAGTTTAATAAGGTTCTGGCCTACGAAGTCCGTATGCTGATGACCGATAAGCTGCAACTGGAAGATGGCACGCAACTGGTGGTGCCGCCGGCGTTTCGCCGCGAGATTTACCGCGAGCTGGGCATTTCGCTCTATTCTAACGAAGCGGCGGAAGACGCAGGCCTGCGCTGGGCGCAGCATTATGAATTTTTAAGCCAGCAGATGGCGCACCAGCTTGGCGGGCCAACCGAAGTGCGGGTGGAGGTCAATAAAAGCTCCCCCGTGGTGTGGCTGAAAACCTGGCTCTCGCCCAATATCTGGGTGCGCGTCCCGCTGACCGAAATCCATCAGGGCGACTTTTCGCCGCTGTTCCGCTATACCCTGGCGATTATGCTGCTGGCGATTGGCGGCGCCTGGCTATTTATTCGTATTCAGAACCGGCCGCTGGTCGATCTGGAGCATGCCGCGCTTCAGGTCGGACGCGGCATTATTCCCCCGCCCCTGCGCGAATACGGCGCCTCTGAAGTGCGCTCGGTAACCCGCGCTTTTAACCATATGGCGGCAGGCGTGAAGCAACTGGCGGACGACCGGACGCTGCTGATGGCCGGAGTGAGCCATGATTTGCGTACCCCGCTAACGCGTATCCGTCTGGCGACGGAGATGATGAGCGAAGAGGACGGCTATCTCGCGGAGTCCATTAATAAGGACATCGAAGAGTGCAACGCCATTATCGAACAATTCATCGACTACCTGCGTACCGGTCAGGAGATGCCGATGGAGATGGCAGACCTCAACTCGGTGCTGGGCGAAGTGATTGCGGCGGAAAGCGGCTACGAGCGCGAAATCGTCACCGATCTGCAACCGGGCGAAATTCTGCTAAGCGTGCATCCGCTATCCATCAAACGCGCGCTGGCGAATATGGTGGTCAACGCCGCCCGTTACGGCAACGGCTGGATTAAAGTCAGCAGCGGTAGCGAAGGCAACCGGGCCTGGTTCCAGGTGGAAGATGACGGACCAGGAATTAAACCGGAGCAGCGCGAGCATCTGTTTCAGCCGTTTGTGCGCGGCGACAGCGCCCGTACAATCAGCGGAACCGGGCTGGGATTAGCGATTGTCCAGCGCATTATCGATAACCATAATGGCAAACTGGAACTGGGTTCCAGTGAACGTGGCGGGCTATTGATTCGCGCCTGGCTGCCGGTGCCGGTCAGTCGGGCACTTCCGGCAGTAAAAGCGCCAAAAGAGAGCTAAATCGGCGATAACCTGCCCCTTGCCCGGCACGCATTAAACGTCGCCTTGCCGGGCAACAAAAGCGCCGTGCGGGCTGGCCGCCGCCCGGCAGGAACGCAGTCCCCTCTGTTTTCAATGCGCGCTGACCGCCATCTCGTATGCCGTCTTCTGCTTGAAAAAAAACCAGAACTGCTGGTCGCTGGTTTCACCCGACAGCGGATATCCCGCAGGCAAAGCCGTTTTGACCATCAGCGCCCGACGCTGCGCGGCGGACAACGTCGGCAACGCAGACTCCAGCAACACTTCCGCTCCCTCCGGCACCTTCAGGCGCGGCTTTTCACCCTTCTGCTGCGGCAAATCGTAGGTCATAGTAAAGCGATAAAAATCGCGCATTGCCGGGTCGCGGTACGGATCATCCTTCGCTGGCGCCTTTGCACACTCCGCCAGCGTCATGCCGCACTCCTTCGCCAGCGCTGTGCGTAGTTGATCGCGAGCTTCATTGAACAATGCGCGGTACTTAGCGTCATTCAGATAGTGCGCGACATTACGCTGCGCCACCATCCGCGACCCCATCACATCCAGCGGATAATGCACGCCCAACACGATACGCGAGTAACCGTAACGCGCGCCGCGGGTCACCAGTGCGTCAAACCGCTCAGGGATCATCTCCGCCATCAGCAGCGCATCGGTATAACCGGTATTCGTGTGCCCGCTCGGGAACGAACCACCGTCTGCGGTATAGGGTTTGTTATCCTTCACCACCACATCATCCGGCACCAGATGGATGGTATTGCCCTGAATCAGAAACGGGCGCGGGTTGTTAAAGTGTTTTTTGGCCGCTCCGGTACTCACTTCGGAGGCTTTAATCAGCGCCGCCGCCTTGCTGAGTTCGCCTTTATCGTAGGCGGAGAGGAAAGCTTTTCCGAGACGCGGACCCATTGCATCGCTGAGAAAATAGAGATAGCTGATGCCCTCGGCATCCGCCAGCGCCTGATGGCGGGTGGTTTGTACCGCATCGCGGTTAATCGCGGTGACCGTCTCAAGGTTTTGCTGTATCACCGTCTTCGGCAGCGTGCTGAACGCCGAAAGGAGTGCGATCCCCGCCTGCTGGTTGGCTTTAACCTGGAAGTCATAGCCGCTGGCTTTTAGCCACGCTTTATCCGCCTGAATTTTACTCTGCCTGGCGTGTTTCAACCGATCGCGAGTGAGCGTTGGCGCATCACCCTTCAGCGCGTTACGCAACTGCGCCAGGCTTTGGTTCTCCAGCGCGTCAAAGGCCGGGCTGGCGGCGGCTGGCGTCACGCTGTTGGCGATTGCCGCCGCCTGATTCAACGGGATATCCTTCGCCAGAACCGGCAGCGCCAGGATTAACGCCGATGCCAGCAGTGAGATTTGCAGTTTCATTATTTTTCCTTTATATCCTAAATAATTCGCGTTGCTTAAAGGCGGCAAGGGAGTGATTCCCCAGGAGCACAGATAACTATGTGACTGAGGTGAACGAGCGTAGCCAACACATAAGCAGCTTGAAGTATGACGGGTATATTCAAATAATTACCTTGCCTGCCGGCAACGCTAACGCCACCGTTTGACACTTTTATGACAGCGTTATGTTTTGCAACGCTTTAGCCAGAATCGAAACAAGACGGCGCCACAGCGGTAATCGAGGCGGATCTGCGGTAAACTACCGGTTATCTTGTTTAATTCCCGGAATCACCGTATCCATGCTCAGTTATCGTCACAGCTTTCACGCAGGCAACCACGCCGACGTGCTTAAACATACCGTTCAGAGCCTGATCATTGAATCACTCAAAGAGAAAGAAAAACCGTTTCTCTATCTGGACACCCACGCCGGCGCTGGTCGCTATCAGCTGAGCGGAGAACACGCCGAGCGTACCGGCGAATATCTCGACGGTATCGCCCGCATCTGGCAGCAGGATGATCTGCCCGCCGAGCTGGAACCCTATATTTCCGTTGTCCAGCACTTCAACCGCAGCGGCCAGTTGCGTTACTACCCAGGCTCGCCGCTGATTGCCCGCCAGCTGCTGCGCGAGCAGGACAGCCTGCAGATGACCGAGTTGCACCCGAGCGATTTTCCGCTGCTGCGTGCCGAGTTTCAGAAAGACAATCGCGCCCGGGTAGAAAAAGCCGATGGCTACCAACAGCTTAAATCGAAGCTGCCGCCGGTTTCCCGCCGTGGGTTGGTGCTTATCGACCCGCCTTACGAAATAAAAACCGATTACCAGGCGGTGGTAACCGGTATTCATGAAGGCTACAAACGCTTTGCCACCGGCACCTACGCGCTATGGTATCCTGTGGTCTTACGGGCACAAATTAAGCGTATGATCAAAGAGTTAGAAGCCACCGGCATTCGCAAAATTCTGCAAATCGAGCTGGCGGTACGCCCGGACAGCGACCAGCGCGGGATGACCGCCTCCGGGATGATTGTGATCAATCCGCCATGGAAGCTGGAGCAACAGATGAACAACGTTCTGCCGTGGCTGCATAAAACGCTGGTGCCGACCGGCATCGGCCATGCGACCGTCAGTTGGATCGTGCCTGAGTAATCGCAACCATCGGTGGAACCTTTTACGCCTCGCGCTACAATCGCGGCCATTCAATCATTAAGGACCAGAGCCATGACCAAACATTATGACTACATCGCTATCGGCGGCGGTAGCGGCGGTATCGCCTCCATCAACCGTGCGGCAATGTACGGCCAGAAGTGCGCGCTGATTGAAGCCAAAGATCTGGGCGGTACCTGCGTTAACGTCGGCTGCGTACCGAAGAAAGTGATGTGGCACGCGGCGCAAATCCGCGAAGCAATCCATCTGTATGGCCCGGATTACGGCTTTGACGCCACCATCAATCACTTTGACTGGGAGAAACTGGTCGCCAGCCGCAGCGCCTATATCGATCGTATTCACACCTCCTACGATAACGTGCTGGGCAAAAACAAGGTCGACGTGATTAAAGGTTTCGCCCGCTTTGTCGATGCGAAAACTGTGGAAGTGAATGGCGAAACCATTACCGCCGATCATATCCTGATCGCCACCGGCGGACGCCCGAGCCATCCGAATATTCCGGGCGTCGAGTACGGTATCGATTCAGATGGTTTCTTCGCGCTTCCGGCGCTGCCAAAACGCGTTGCGGTGGTTGGCGCAGGCTATATCGCCGTTGAGCTGGCCGGGGTGATTAATGGTCTGGGCGCGGAAACTCATCTGTTCGTGCGCAAACACGCGCCGCTGCGCAGCTTTGATCCGCTGATCGTTGAAACGCTGGTTGAGGTAATGAACGCTGAAGGCCCGGAACTGCATACCAACGCCATTCCGAAAGCGGTGGTGAAGAACGCTGATGGCAGCCTGACTCTGGAGCTGGAAGATGGCCGCAGCCAGACCGTCGACTGCCTGATTTGGGCGATTGGCCGCGAACCGGCGACCGATAACATCAACCTGGCCGCAGCCGGCGTAGAGACCAACGACAAAGGCTACATCATCGTCGATAAGTTCCAGAATACTAACGTTCCGGGCATCTACGCCGTTGGCGATAATACTGGTGCCGTTGAGCTGACTCCGGTAGCCGTGGCCGCCGGCCGTCGCCTCTCCGAGCGTCTGTTTAACCACAAACCGGACGAACATCTGGATTACAGCAACATCCCGACCGTGGTCTTCAGCCATCCACCTGTCGGCACCGTCGGCTTAACTGAACCGCAGGCGCGCGAACAGTACGGCGATGACGCGGTAAAAGTGTATAAATCCTCTTTTACCGCCATGTATACCGCCGTAACCTCGCACCGTCAGCCGTGCCGCATGAAGCTGGTCTGCGTCGGCCCGGAAGAGAAAATTGTCGGCATTCACGGCATCGGCTTCGGTATGGATGAAATGCTGCAGGGCTTTGCGGTGGCGCTGAAGATGGGCGCAACCAAGAAAGACTTCGACAATACGGTGGCGATCCACCCGACGGCGGCGGAAGAGTTTGTGACCATGCGCTAAAACGCTCGTCATCCTATGATCTGGCACTCAAAAGACGCTCACCGGAGTAGTGCCGATCGGTTAAGCGAGTCACCGGCGTTGTCTTCTGTTTTATTGGTCAACGGTAATCGCTTTTTCGGTGGTTATGGTGAAAGCGCGATACGGCTACAAGACTGACGACATCGTCGATTTTTTCTGGCCTACAGCGACTGGGGAGTTACCATTTCAGCTCAGGCTTACCGCAAGGGGTTTGGCGCATCAAGGAAACCTGGCGAGAACGCAGGCGCGCATCCAGGACTGGCCGCCAGGACGGCGGCCAGAGGGCGGCCAGAGGCTGAGTCGCGGCAAGGATGCCGCGTCTCAGCCGGTCCGCCAGATGAAGCCGGAGTGGAGCGGACCGCGCAGCGGCAGGTTTTCAGCGCCATGCCGGGGGTCCAGGGGGACGAGCGAAACGTCCCCCTGGCCGTTCACACGCAATGCATATGAAGAATATCCTCGTATTAACCGTGAACGGAACAGGCCACTGAATCAAATAGGTAAAACGAAAAATCCACCATCACCACCGATTAACGGAACCGCTCAGGCAGCCATAAACACAACTGACTGCCCTTAACTAACCAGCAGGACTCCCCGGCGCGCCTTTTTATCTCTACGCCACGCCATTGTTCCCGTGGCGCTTAAAGGCCGGACGCTGGTTCAACGCCATATACCAGCGTTCAACCTGCGCCATTTCAGGGTGCGCGAACGGCGTCATTTTCCAGCGATGCACCGACAGGCCAAGCACAATATCCGCAAGGGTAAACTGGCTGCCGGTGATCCATGCTCCGGTTTGCTGCAGCTGCGCATTCACGATCTGCACGCAGCGGGTCCAGGCGGCGATGCTCTCTTTTATCGCCACCGGGTCCTGAAACCGCGGGTCCTTACGCACCAGCCCCATAAAGGCGTAGCGCCAGGCATTGTTAAACTCGGTTGCCTGCCAGTCCATCCAGTGTTCGACCTCCGCAGCAGCCTGCGGCACGGCGGGGAGCAGATCGTCCCGCCCCGCTTTCCGCGCCAGATAACGGCAAATGCTGTTCGACTCCCACAGCACAAAATCATCATCCAGCAGCACCGGCACCAGGCTATTCGGATTGAGCGCGCGAAATTCCGGGGTCTCAATCGACCGGAATCCGCTGCCATAATCCTCCTGCTGATACTCCAGCCCCGCTTCCTCGCAGGTCCACAGCGCTTTACGCACGTTAATTGATGAGCGCTTGCCCAGTATTTTTATCATTGTCAGCAATACCTCAATCAAAAGAGATGATAGTTTCACCATACTCCATCGTTCGCATGTGTACAGCCGGATAATGTGTACTTCCAGGGACATAAGCGTTGGTTACGCGCGTTCAGGCAAAGCGCTTACCGAACCCGGCCCATCGAAATTCATGTGATTACCGCCTCCCTGCAACCCGAATGATTTCGGCTATAGTGGATTGCAAAATTGTTCTTCGATACAGGACCCCGACATGTTGACTACTTTTAACCTTTTAACGCCGGGCAATATCCGTTTTGGCCGCGGCCTTGCGTGTAGCGCTGCTTCCTGGCTTGCCGGGCGTTCAGCGCAGATACTGCTGGTTCACGGTGCCAGCCTGCAACGGGCACAGCCTTTACTGGACGAATTACATACCTGCCAGTTGAACGTCACAACGCTGGCAATCGCCCATGAACCCTGCCTGCAGGATATTGAACAAGGCGTTCGCCTGGCGCGGGAAAAGGGCATCGGCGCGGTGGTCAGCCTCGGCGGCGGCGCGGTGATTGACGCGGGTAAAGCTATTGCCGCACTGGTTCCGGTTCAGGGACCCGCAATCGACTATCTGGAAGTGGTCGGTAACGGGCGCGAATTAGAGGCCGATCCGCTGCCGTTTGTCGCCATTCCTACCACCGCCGGTACCGGCGCGGAAGTGACAAAAAACGCGGTGATCAACGTTCCCGGGCAACAACGCAAAGTCAGCCTGCGCGACGACCGGATGCTGCCGGATCTGGCGATTGTCGACCCGTCGCTCACCGACAATGCGCCACGCGCAGTCACCTTAGCGTCCGGTCTCGACGCCCTCACGCAGGTTATCGAGCCCTGGCTGTGTGCCCGTGCGAATCCTTTTACCGACGCCCTGTGTCGGGATGCAATCCCGCGCGGCATTAAGGCCCTCAGAACGCTGATGGAAAAAGAGTGCCCGGACAGCCGCGATGAGATGGCGTGGGTGAGCCTGTGCGGCGGGCTGGCATTAGCGAATGCCGGGCTTGGCGCGATCCACGGCCTGGCTGGACCGCTGGGCGGCCTGAGCCATGCCGCCCACGGCGCGCTTTGCGGCAGCCTGCTCCCCTTCGGTCTGGCGCTGAATGAAGCGCAAATAAGTGACGAGAAGGTCCGTCAACGCTTTGCTGATGTGCGCCAGTGGCTGGCCGCCGGGCTGGGCGTTGAGCCGGACAGCGCCTGGCAGAGCCTGCGCGAGTGGAGTCAGCGCGCCGGACTGGGAAACCTGCGGAAGCTCGGCGTACCGCACGAAGCGCTGGAGCCAGCGGCCCTTGCCGCCTGCGGCTCATCATCGATGAAAGCCAACCCGGTTATGCTGACCAGCGAGCAGCTACTGGAGATGCTGGAAGCCGCATGGGAATAATCGCGCGCCGTGCAAATGCCGGGGAATTGCAGATTGCAGACAAAGCGTGTTGTTCCGGAATTACCCGGCGAAAATGCGAGCATAATGTCTGAGACAGGTTGGTCATCAGCCGAAAATTTAGATTTTGTTGCAAAACGAATGCTCTAAATTCGTCAGGAGAACACCCAACGATGAAGCGTTTTTTAAGTCGGTAGATCAGTTAATTAGGGCTATATCCCGTTACCTCATCTTAATAATAAAACGTGATCTATCGCACATTTTATCCTCCCTCCCCCGCTGCGAATGTCTACGCTTAATAGACAGGTCGGGTGCTCCCGGCATCCTCTACTGACGCAATCCGGAGGTCCGTATCATTATGTTCAGCCAGAAATTACGTAACGCTGATGCCGATGAACTCAGGATCGAAAACGATCCATGCTACGAAGCCGATCCGTACGAGTTAAAACTGGATGAAATGTTCGACGTTGAACCGGAACCGGAGATTATTGAAGGGCTGCCCGCGTCAGATGCCCTGACCCCTGCAGACCGCTATCTGGAACTGTTTACCCATGTCCAGAAGTCAGGTATTTTTGCCGACAGCAAAACCTTTCCCGACTGTGCGCCGAAGCAGGATCCGCTGGATATTTTGCTTCACTACCGGCGCGTAAAACGCACGTCCGAATTCGATTTACGCCAGTTTATTGAAGAGCATTTCTGGTTGCCGGACAACCGCGCCGAGGATTACGTTTCCGATCCCAATCGATCGTTGAAAGAACACATTGATGCCCTGTGGCCAATTCTGACCCGCGAGCCGCAGGATCATATTCCCTGGTCGTCGCTGCTGGCATTGCCGCAGTCGTATATCGTCCCCGGCGGGCGTTTTAGCGAAACCTACTACTGGGACTCCTATTTCACCATGTTAGGGCTGGCGGAAAGCGGCCGCGAAGATCTGCTGAAATGTATGGCGGACAACTTCGCGTGGATGATTGAAATCTACGGCCATATTCCGAACGGCAACCGCACCTACTATCTCAGCCGCTCGCAGCCGCCGGTTTTCGCGCTGATGGTGGAGCTATTTGAGGAAGATGGCGTTCGCGGCGCCAGACGTTATCTTGACCATCTGCAAATGGAATACAGCTTCTGGATGGACGGCGCTGAATCGCTGGTGCCCAATCAGGCCTATCGCCACGTAGTGCGCATGCCGGACGGTTCGCTGCTCAACCGCTACTGGGACGATCGCGATACGCCGCGCGATGAATCCTGGGGGGAAGATGTGGCAACCGCGAAGCGCTCCGGGCGACCGCCAAACGAAGTATACCGCGATCTGCGCGCCGGAGCGGAATCCGGCTGGGATTACTCCAGCCGCTGGCTACGGGATATCACCAGGCTGGCAAGTATTCGCACCACCCAGTTTATCCCGATTGATTTGAACGCCTTTTTATTCAAGCTGGAGAACACCATCGCCAATCTCTCCGGCCTGAAAGGAGAGCGGGACACAGAGGCCGCTTTTCGCCAGAAAGCCAACGACCGCCGGGCAGCGGTGACCCGCTACCTGTGGGATGACGAAGGCGGCTGTTTTCGCGACTACGACTGGCGCCGCGAACAGCTGGCCCTGTTCTCCGCCGCCAGTATCGTTGCGCTGTACGTCGGTATGGCGACGCATGAGCAGGCCGACAGGCTCGCCGATGCGGTTCGCGCGCGTCTGCTGACTCCCGGCGGGATTATGGCCACCGAGTACGAAAGCGGCGAACAGTGGGATAAACCCAACGGCTGGGCACCGCTACAGTGGATGGCGGTGCAAGGATTTAAAATGTACGGTCAGGATCCGCTCGGGGATGAGATAGCTCACAGCTGGCTGCAAACGGTAAACCATTTCTACAAACGGCACCATAAGCTGATCGAAAAGTACCATATCGCCAGCGCCACCCCGCATGAGGGCGGCGGCGGCGAATATCCGCTGCAGGATGGCTTCGGCTGGACCAACGGCGTCGTGCGTCGGCTCATTGGTCTGTATGGCGAACCCCTGTAAAAGCGCGCGGCTTCCAGAATTGATGCCTGGCATACGCGCTTCAGGGACTCTGCCATGCCTGACGTCTTATGCCACGGCGGTATCGCTGCCCGCGACGACCTGATGACGGTGTTCTCCGGCGAGCCGAATTATTTCGGCTCGCCGGACCATCCCCCGTAGAGGAAAAAAGATTACAAAAACATCCCGCCGGAAACTTCGACGCGCTGGGCGTTCATCCAGCGCAGGTCATCGCTGAGCAGCGCGGCAATCGCGTCGCCGATATCGTCCGGGAGACCCACTCTTCCCAGCGCAGTCTGCGCGGCGATATACTGATTAACCTGCGCGTTATCCCGCACTACACCGCCGCCAAAATCGGTTTCAATGGCGCCAGGGGCAATAATATTGACCGAAATTCCCCGCGCCCCCAGTTCTTTCGCCTGATAGCGGGTCAACACCTCCATCGCGCCTTTCATGGCAGCATAAGCCGCATAGCCCGGCAGCGCAAAACGCGCCAGCCCGCTGGATACATTCAGGATGCGTCCGCCGTCAGCTAACAACGGCAGCAGGCGCTGAGTAAGGAAAAACGGTCCTTTAAACTGGATATTCATCAGCTCATCAAACTGGGCTTCGCTGGTCTCAGCAAAGGGAACGTTCAGACCAATACCGGCATTGTTCAATAAATAATCGAAGCTATCCCGCTGCCAGTGCTGCTGAAGTAATTCCGTCATCTTATGAGCAAAGCTGTCAAAATGATGACTATCGCCGACGTTGAGCGGTAATGCCGCCGCCTTTACGCCTTTTCGTTCAATTTCAGCGACAACGTCCAGCGCCGCCTGCTGGTTGCTGTGCCAGGTCAGGATAATATCGGTTCCCCTCTCTGCCAGCTTTAATGCCGCATTTTTTCCCAACCCGCGGCTCCCGCCGGTGACTAAAGCGATACGTTGTGTCATCAGAACCCCCTTCTTGCTTGCGTTTGCATAGTTAAAGAGCTTATTAGCTGCTATAAAAACAATAAATATAGGAAATTGCGTTTTACTGTTTCTGTATCAATAACAATAGGCCCCCGGGATGGATAGAATTCACGCAATGCAGCTGTTTATTCGGGTCGCGGAACTGGAGAGTTTTTCCCGTGCCGCCGATATCCTCGGCCTACCGAAAGGGAGCGTATCGCGCCAGATTCAGGCGCTGGAGAACCATCTTGGCACTCGCCTGCTGCACCGTACGACCCGCCGGGTACAACTGACGCAGGACGGTATGGTTTACTACGAACGCGCAAAGGATCTGCTCAGCAATCTTGATGAACTGGACGGCATGTTCCAGCTCGATCCCTCCAGTGTCAGCGGTCGTTTACGGGTAGATATGCCCGTCGGGATAGCGAAAAAGCTGGTCATCCCGCGGCTACCGGCATTTCTGCAACAATATCCCGGTATCGAACTGGAGCTCAGCAGCAGCGATCGGTTGGTCGATATCGTCCGCGAAGGGTTTGACTGTGTAGTTCGCGTCGGTACGCTGAAGGACTCCGGGCTGATCGCGCGGCCTCTGGGTAAACTCACGCAAATTAACTGCGCCAGCCCGCACTATCTGGCGCGCTTCGGCTACCCGCAGTCCCTTGATGATCTGGTCGATCATGCGCTGATCCACTACGCGAGCAACCTCGGCGTACGCCCACTGGGATTTGAAGTATTCAGCGATGGCGTGGTTCGCTGGGTTAAAATCGGCGGCGTGCTGACCGTCAACAGTACTGAAACCTATCAGGCATCGTGTCTGGCGGGTCTGGGAATTATTCAGGTTCCGCGAACTGGCGTGCGTGACATGCTGCGCACCGGTGAACTGATAGAAATTCTGCCTCATTACCGCGCCGAACCATTACCGGTCTCATTGATTTATCCCCACCGGCGTAATCTTTCACGTCGGGTACACCTGTTTATGGAGTGGTTAGGCGGGCTGATGAAAACCTATGTCGATTAGGAATCAGACACCGTATCAACGATTTTACGTATATAATTTTGATGAATACCGCTGTAAAAAAAGGAAGAAAAACGTTATGACGCCGGAAAACGACGCTCAACGCCCGCCCCAGGAACCTGGCTCGCCGCCGGATAAAAACAAAAGCACGATAGCCGCGATTAATGATTCTGCCGTGGCGAAAAAGGCCAATCAGGCACTGAAAACCGTCACCGGAACGGCAGAAAAAGTCCAGCGCAACCCCATTATTGCGCACCTCATTCGCGCCGCCGAGCGCTTCAACGACAGGCTTGGCAATCAGTTTGGCGCCGCCATCACTTACTTCTCGTTTTTGTCGATGATCCCTATCCTGATGGTCTCTTTTGCGGCCGCCGGCTTTGTGCTGGCTTCGCATCCCACCTTACTACAGGATATCTTCGATAAAATTTTGCTCAACGTGAGCGACCCGACTCTCGCCGCAACGCTGAAAAATACCATCAACACCGCCGTCCAGCAGCGCACCGCGGTGGGTATCGTCGGCCTGCTGGTCGCGCTCTATTCGGGGATTAACTGGATGGGCAACCTGCGCGAGGCGATTCGCGCCCAGTCGCGTGACGTCTGGGAACGCACGCCGCAGGATCAGGAGAAGATTTGGGTAAAGTATTTCCGCGACCTTATCTCGCTGATCGGCCTGCTGGTTGCATTAGTGATCACCTTATCGATCACCTCAGTGGCAGGTTCCGCCCAGCGGATAATTATCTCGGCGCTTTATCTCGATAATATCGAATGGCTGAAACCCGCATGGCGACTGATTGGTCTCGCAATCTCTATTTGCGCCAACTATCTGCTGTTTTTCTGGATTTTCTGGCGACTGCCGCGCCACCGTCCTCGCCGCAAGGCGTTGATTCGCGGCACGCTGATTGCGGCGGTCGGCTTTGAGATAATCAAAATCATTATGACCTGGACGCTACCGGCGCTGGTGAAGTCCCCTTCAGGAGCGGCATTCGGCTCGGTACTGGGGATAATGGCATTCTTTTATTTCTTCGCCCGCCTGACGCTTTTCTGCGCCGCATGGATTGCGACTGCCGAGTATAAAGGCGACCATCGGATGCCGGGCAAATCCCACGATTAAATCATTACTGGGCTGAATAAAGACGCAAAATTCAGCCCAACCTATTATTTCAGCAGATAAATCCAACACGTAACTTTTCTTTAACCAGAAACTGGTTTTATCAACCATAACTTGAATTATGTGAAGCATTTCATAGAAGTTATTTTCCGGTAACAAAAATTATCCACTTTTTGCCTCTTTTTCAGGCTATCGCTCCCCTTGTTACAGATTGAAATGTCCCTGATGCTGTGGCTATATGGCCCTTCGTTCGCAAAAAATAAGAAAGATCTATGCAATCCACAGCCACAACACTCGACAACGCTCAGGAAACCGTCCCGGTTAATTCACGCAATAAAGTCGTGGTCGCCTCACTCATTGGTACCGCCATTGAGTTCTTTGACTTCTATATCTATGCCACTGCAGCGGTCATTGTCTTCCCGCACATTTTCTTCCCGCAGGGCGATCCTGCTGCCGCCACGCTACAGTCGCTGGCGACGTTTGCTATCGCCTTTATTGCCCGCCCTATCGGATCCGCGGTATTTGGTCATTTTGGCGACCGGGTAGGCCGTAAAACGACCCTGGTGGCTTCATTGCTGACCATGGGGATCTCCACCGTGGTTATCGGCCTGCTGCCTGGCTATGAGACTATCGGAATTATGGCGCCGATGCTGCTGGCGCTGGCGCGTTTTGGCCAGGGTCTGGGTCTCGGTGGAGAATGGGGCGGCGCGGCGTTACTGGCGACGGAAAACGCGCCGTCGCGCAAGCGCGCGCTGTATGGTTCTTTCCCGCAACTGGGCGCGCCTATCGGCTTTTTCTTCGCTAACGGCACCTTCCTGCTGCTCTCCTGGCTGCTGACCGACCAGCAATTTATGGACTGGGGCTGGCGTCTGCCGTTTATCTTCTCCGCCGTGCTGGTGATCATCGGTCTGTACGTTCGCGTGTCCCTGCACGAGTCGCCCGTGTTCGCTAAAGTCGCCGCCGCGAAGAAACAGGTGAAAATCCCGTTAGGCACGCTGTTGACAAAACACATTCGCGTTACTGTCCTCGGCACCTTTATCATGCTGGCGACCTACACGCTGTTTTATATCATGACCGTCTACTCCATGACCTTCAGCACCGCCGCTGCCCCGATTGGTCTCGGTTTGCCGCGCAACGAAGTGCTGTGGATGCTGATGATGGCGGTTATTGGTTTTGGCGTGATGATACCGGTTGCCGGCATGCTGGCAGATGCATTTGGCCGCCGTAAGAGCATGGTCGTCATCACGGCCCTGATCATTCTCTTCGCGCTGTTTGCCTTTAAACCGCTGCTCGGCTCCGGCAGCCCTCTGCTGGTCTTTGTCTTCCTGCTGCTTGGTCTGAGCCTGATGGGGCTGACCTTTGGCCCGATGGGCGCGCTGCTGCCAGAGCTGTTCCCGACGGAAGTTCGTTACACGGGCGCCTCGTTCTCCTATAACGTCTCGTCGATCCTCGGCGCTTCCGTGGCGCCGTATATCGCCGCCTGGCTGCAGGGCAATTACGGCCTGCCTGCGGTGGGGCTCTACCTGGCCGCAATGGCGACGCTGACGATGATTGCCCTGCTGCTCACTCACGAAACGCGTCATCAGTCGCTGTAACGCTCTTCGCCCCCGGCGCATTGCAGCCAGGGGCGACATTTCACCCCGCTATTTTTCATCAGCGACCACATCGCCCAATCCGGATTTGCCTGTTCCTTGCCACATGACCATCCGGTAAACACCAGAAAAGCCAATGACGCTGACAATTGCGGTCTCCGTCACATAATCCGCGTCAGGTCAAAAAAAATAATGGAACGTTGTTTTAATATGGTTGACCATAAAAGCGACCCAGCGCACACTAGAACGAATATTGATTTAATTTCAGGTCATCACTATGTCGAAGAAAATTGCCGTCATTGGCGAATGTATGATTGAACTGTCAGAAAAAGGGGCGGCAGTAAACCGCGGCTTCGGCGGCGATACGCTAAACACTTCCGTCTATATCGCTCGTCAGACCGACGCCAGCGCACTGAGTGTGCACTACGTCACCGCACTGGGAACTGATACCTTTAGTCAACAGATGCTCGAGTCCTGGCAGCGCGAAAATGTCCAGACCGACCTGATTCAGCGTATGGCCGACCGTTTACCGGGCCTGTACTATATCGAAACCGACGATACCGGCGAGCGGACCTTTTACTACTGGCGCAATGAAGCAGCGGCCAGGTTCTGGCTGGAAAGCGAACAGTCTGCGGCGATCTGTGAAGCACTGGCGACCTTTGACTATCTCTATCTCAGCGGTATCAGCCTGGCGATCCTCAGTCCCGTCAGCCGTGAAAAACTGCTGACCCTGCTGCGCCAATGCCGCGCGAACGGCGGCAAAGTGATCTTCGATAACAACTATCGCCCTCGCCTGTGGAGCAGCAAAGAGGAGACGCAGCAGGTTTATCAGCAGATGCTGACCTGCACCGATATCGCTTTCCTGACCCTTGACGATGAAGATGCCCTGTGGGGGGAGAAACCGGTTGAGGACGTGATTGCGCGTACTCACGCCGCTGGCGTCGAAGAAGTGGTGGTCAAACGCGGCGCCGAATCCTGCCTGGTGGCGATTGCTGGCCAACCGCAACAGGAAGTTCCGGCGGTAAAACTGCCAAAAGAGCGTGTGATTGATACCACAGCGGCAGGTGATTCGTTCAGCGCTGGCTATCTGGCGGTACGCCTGACCGGCGGAGACGCCGAATCCGCGGCAAAACGCGGGCATCTGACCGCCAGCACGGTAATACAGTATCGCGGCGCGATTATCCCGCGCGAAGCGATGCCGCAGTAATCTCCCCGGCGCAACGCTGATCCGGCCCACGTTAAATCAGTAACCTAACGATATTATTGATTTACCTGGCCGGATAAAGCCCCAGCCGCCGCCCGGCTGAAACGCAAGCCCAATGGCTGATACCGTTGTTATCGGCCTCACCGGATAGCATGGCTATCCGGTTTTTCTTACTGCGCTGGCGGGGTATCCGTCACGTCGTTGTTCCCTTCCGCGACATCGTTGCTGCCTTCAGTCGCTGGCGCGGCGGCGGGTACAGGCGCCATCACTTTCTCCCACGTCGCCTGGAGATCCTTTATGTTGTATTCCGGCTCGCTCTGCGGCTGCTGCAGTACCAGCGCCATATCCTGCGACAGTTGCTGACGCAGGTACTGGTTTAGCATGTCAACCGTCAGTGAGTTAAGGAACTCCTGGCGCAGCTTCTGATACTGCTCAGGCGCAATATCCACCACCTGGTTTTGCAACGAACGCATCCGCTGACTGATCAGGATATACGTATCGGTGCGCGCATAGGTGGCGAACAGCTTCTGCAACTCAAGGTTTTTCTGCGCAATCAGGGCAGCAAACTCATCCTGTGACAGACCGTTATCGCGCACTTTCGCCAGTTCGCGCGCCACGGTCGTTAAGTTTGCATTCAGACGTTCGGCCGGCGATTCGATATTGATCGCACACTGCGCCCGCAAGTAGAGAACGCGACAGTCAAAACTGAGGTTGATGTCCTTGATATTACTTTTGCGTAAATTCTGCTGTACGTGCCAGAACAGCGCTTCACGCGCAAGATCATCGCGCCAGTAACGCTGGAGCGCAACCGAGTCGCGAATCGGTTGCCACGGCGCATCCCACATCAGTGACAGCTTATCCTGGCGCACCGCATCGGTCATAATACTGACCGGCATTGTCGGTAGCGGCGAGAGCGTAGGAACCGCCGCTGGCGTCTCGCGCTTGCCTTTCAGGCTACCGAAGATTTTGTTGATTTGCTCGGCGACGTTGCGACTGTCAACGTTACCAACGACGATCAGCGTCATGGCATCCGGCGTATACCACTTGTGATAGAAATCTTTTAATTTGGCAATATCAATCGGTTGCTTCAGCTGCACGGCCGGATCGTGCGCCAGCATCGTTGAACCTTTCAGCCGATAGCGCCACCAGCTTTCTTTGGTATTCGCAGGCCAGGTCGCCACCATATCCTCGCTCTGCAAAGCGTGATTGACCGTTTCCTGGGTAATTGACAGCTTACCATTTGCATTTGCCAGCCAGCTCAACGCCTCTTTCAGCAAATCGTTACGGTTATTCGGTAAGCTCAGGTTAAACAGACTGTAGTCATAAGAGACGATCGCGGGGGGTAAAGGGCGGTTTGGATCAATACTCTGCTGCCACAACGAACGTGCCTGCATGGTCGGCAGGGCACCACTTTGCGTCAGCGCAAGACGGGGGATAAAGTGGCTAAAACCGCTCTGCTGAGTGCTCTCACTCAACGAGCCAATATTTACGGACAAGCGAATTTCGACGCGATCGCTGGGACGTTGCGGGGTCGCTAACACCTGCCACTGAAAGCCATTTGCAAGCACCCCTTGTTGCCAGGCCGGGTCCGGCTGGAGCGCTTCAGCCTGCACATAACCGGCTGCCGCCATCATCAGCAACCCACCGGTTAAGAGTCGAATTTTTGTGCCCTGCATGTGAACCCCTGATCAACATTCCTGGTTACAACAGCAGCCCACGGACGGACCGCCGAAAAATGTGGTAAGTGAAGTACGTCGGTTAGACCACGCGAAGATGAAAATGTCACATGTAGACGTTAAATAAACATTTGTACCCGTCATACTTCAAGTTGCATGTGCGTTGGCTTTCCTCGTTCACCCCAGTCTCGTACTGGAGTACGCTCCCGGGGATTCACTGCCTCGCCGCCTTCCTGCAACTCGAATTATTTAAGGTATAGAGTCGCGCTGTACAAACGACAGCGCTCCCTAATTATGCGCAGGAGCCCGTTCTCCAGCAAGGAGAACGGGCCTAACAGATGGATTTATGAGGATAATTCGTGCGATTCGCGTACCGGAGTGCGGTTATTCAGGACATCATCCAGCTGTCTGGCGTCCAGCTCTTTTACCCATTTAGCGACAACAATGGTCGCCACGCCGTTACCCACCAGATTGGTCAGTGCGCGCGCTTCGGACATAAAGCGGTCGATGCCAAGGATTAACGCCAGACCGGCCACCGGCAGATGGCCAACAGCGGAAATGGTCGCCGCCAGCACGATAAAACCGCTGCCCGTCACTCCCGCCGCACCTTTCGAGGAGAGCAGCAACACGACCAGCAGGGTAACCTGATGGAAAATGTCCATATGGCTATCGGTCGCCTGCGCGATAAACACCGCCGCCATTGTCAGATAGATTGAGGTTCCATCAAGGTTAAATGAGTACCCCGTCGGGATCACCAGCCCCACCACGGACTTACGGCAGCCCAGTTTTTCCATCTTATCAAGCATGCGCGGCAGCGCCGACTCGGAGGAAGAGGTTCCCAGCACAATCAGCAGTTCTTCGCGAATATAACGAATGAACTTGAAGATGCTAAAGCCGGCTGCTTTGGCGATCGAGCCAAGTACCAGCACCACGAACAGGATACAGGTAATGTAGAAACAGGCGATCAATTGACCGAGCTGTACCAGTGTACCGACGCCGTATTTACCGATAGTAAAAGCCATCGCCCCGAACGCGCCAATCGGCGCCAGGCGCATAATCATATTGATAATGCCGAAGATGACCTGCGAGAAGCTTTCAATCACGTTAAAAATCAGTTGGCCTTTGCTGCCCAGACGATGCAGCGCAAAACCAAACAGTACCGCGAACATCAGTACCTGCAGAATATTGCCGCTGGCAAAAGCGCCAATCACGCTGCCAGGGATAATATCGAGCAAGAACGCCACGATGCCCTGTTCTTTCGCCTGCGCGGCATAAACCGCCACGGCGTGCGCATCCAGCGTCGCCGGATCAACGTGCATTCCGGCACCGGGTTGCACCAGATTGACAATGATCAGGCCGATAATCAGAGCAATGGTACTCACGATTTCAAAATAGAGCAGCGCCACCGCGCCGGTGCGGCCGACGGCCTTCATGCTTTCCATCCCGGCAATCCCTGTCACGACGGTACAGAAGATAACCGGAGCAATTACCATTTTAATCAGCTTCACGAAAGCATCGCCGAAAGGCTTCATCTGCGTACCCAGTTCCGGGTAAAAGTGGCCCAGCAGAATACCGATCGCTATGGCAGATAAAACCTGGAAATAGAGGCTTTTAAAGAAAGAGGTTTTCATAGGGTGTCCTTTGGGAATAACCACAGACAAAGAAAGGGTACTGCGTCTGTGGCTTAAAAATAACACCCGTGAAACATTTCAGAAATAACAAGGTGCACATTTGCAACAGAATTGTTAATAAATTTGAGCTGACTCGCACAAGCTAACAATACAGTTACAAATTTGCATCCCCGGTATCATTCAGTAAAAAGCGGGTCATAAATGCTTCCGGCGGAATGGCGCCGCTAAACAGCCCACCCTGCGCAATATCGATCCCCGCCGCCTGCAGCCAGGTATACTGCGCCTGGGTTTCAACGCCCTCCGCAACAATACGCAGATTGAGGCCACGAGCCAGTTGTATAATCGCCGGGACCAGACTGATGTCATCCGGCAGCATATCGATCAACGTCTTATCGATTTTCAACATGTCCACCGGCAACGATTTGATATGTTGCAATTGACGCAGGCCCACGTAACCCATAGCGAAATCATCCAGCGTAATCCGCGCGCCTGCTTCACGCAGCGGACGCAGCCGGGAAATCAGCGTCTGCGGCTCGTCCATTCGACGGCTTTCTGTCACTTCCAGCACCAGGGTATCCGGCACAACGCGGTAGCGCGCAAGCAGCGCCAGTATTTCCACCTCGCTGTCGCTATGCAGCAACGAGGCATTAACCGACAACGGCAGCATGATCCCCTGATTCTGCCAGGCGACCAACTGTCGACAGGCTTCTTCCAGTAGCCAGTAGCCGACTGGAGCCGTCAGCCCGCAGGCGTCAATGCGCTCAAGCAGATCTCCCGGCAGCGACCAGTCGCCATTCGCCTGGCGCTGCCGTAGCTGCACTTTCGCGCCACACACTTCACCGCTACGGGCATCTACCTGAGGTTGCAGCCAGATAGCAAACTGCTGGTTATCGAGCGCCGTCAAAATATCATGCTCTTCTCTCAGCCGACGTTGCGCTTTCTCCATCTGCTGCGGATCAAAGAACTCAATCTGGTTTTTACCTTTACGACGCGCGGTTACGGCGGCAGAAAACGCCCGCCGATAGAGCTGTTCGGCGCTGATTTCACCGTTAAACATCGCGATACCGACGCTGGCGCAGGGGCGAAGCTGGATACCGTGTAACGGTAAACGCTCATTTATAACAGTAAGTACTTGCTTACTTAGCGTAACCGCCTGCCAGGGTTCAGCCATGCCAGAGGCCAGGATCGCAAAGTCGTAACCGCTTACCTGGGCCAGCACCATTTGCGAAGGAATAATCGCGCGCAGCTTTTCCACCAGAGTCAGCAGCAACATTTCGCGCTGCGTCTCTTTCAGCACGCCAGCGGTATCCTGCAGCGTTTCACAGGCAATGATCAGCAGTGCCGAAGCCTGAGAACGGGCAACTATCTGCTCCAGCATCGCCATCAAAAAAGCTTTATTGGGCAGCTCGGACTCCGGGAAACGGGTCGATTGCAAAGAGAGTTCATCATGCTGGCGCAGCAAAGTCTGCTGATTACGGTTGTAACTGCGCACCAGCATTCCAAGTTCATCATCATGATGTAAACGCGGTAGCGTAAGCTGGTGGCCGAGGCGCTCCTGCTGCGGCACATCATTCAGTTCGCGGGCGATTTTACGTAACGGACGCACGATGAGACGGTTGATACACCAGGTGAGCGCCACCGTCAGAACCAGCACCAACAGTAAGTAAGCAGTTACTAACGTTGAGAGCGCACTCATCACGAATTTGTACATCCGCCAGGAGTCGGCCTGTAGCACCAGGTAAGCCAGCGGCTGCGGATTCGCAGGCCGCTCAAGAGAGTAGATCGGCAATGAAATCTGGACTGGCAGTTCGAACATCCGGGTGATCATTACCGGGACCGGACGCTCCGGGATAAAGCGCATTCGCAACGCCTGGAATTGATTAGGCAGTACAACGTCTGCCCGGCTGACGACACCCGCGGGCTGAATGCTGCTCAGAATCGTTTCCGCTTCCGGAATATCGGCTTTCAGGATCGCCGCTGATAGCGGTTCGCGGACGGAACGCGCGATGCTTTCTAATTGCGTGGCCGTGGTAAAGCGACTCTGCTGAACAAAGTGGAACAGCAAAATAGAACAGAAGACCAATACGAACGCCATGGATACGCTCGCGACCATCGCCATCTGTTTAATTGTAAGTGAGCGGCTGACGCGCAACGGGGTTCTCCACTGAAACTGAACGCATTTTCGGTATAGATCCATCCACACCGATCGTTTTCAGGCTGATTATATACTCAAATCGTGCATTCACGCCCGTAGCCAGGGGCCAGTCCATCAGGGAATAATCAGCCTGTATTGCCAAAAAAGGCAAAGCCTGACGAGTATACGCGAAGAGCGTCGGGGAGTGACGCTCTCTCGCATAATTCAGGCTAATCTGCACCGGTCGGCGGGAGCGTCTTTTTTAAGGGGAGTGGCGAAATGGTCTATTTTTGTTTTGCGTGGTTTTGAGCGGTGGCCGGTTCCGTTCACTGTCAATAGGTGGATACTGGCCATCTCCGCAGCCTGTGAACGGCATGGGCCGTTTCGCGCCCCCCATGCCCCCGGCATTACGCTGAAGCACATAAAAACAGACGCCAGCCGAAATTATTCAGGCTGAATCAGGGCTAAAAACGAGTTTGCCGGAGCCACTGATTAACTGATTTCACTGGCTCCGGCGGAGCCGCCCCCTGGCATAACGCAGGGAGCAAAACGCATTCCGGCGCTCACTGGCGGTCTTTATTCGCCAGCCACGCCAGCAGTTTCAGACTGGCGGAATAATAGTCGTCCTGAGCCGTAATCTCAGGTTCACCCCGCGCTTCCCCGAGGGTTAAATCACGTACCGCCAGCAGCCCGCCGGTCATAAACCAGGGGGCGACCTCACCGGTATTGACGTTAATCCATGCCGGCGTTTGCAGACGCGGATAGCTCTGGAACCAGTTTTTCCACGGCGTCAGCAAACGACTTTGCGGGTCACGCCAGGAGACATACAGCGGGATACGAATCGCATCATAGCTCATCCGCGCTGGCCACTCTTTTGCCGGTTCCATCTTGCCATCTGCGTTTAACACCACCCAGTCGCTGGGTAGCTGAGATTTTCCCCACGCCATTTTTTCCAGCAGCGCCTGACCATCACTCTGTAGCTTTCGCCAGGCCGTCAGATGCGTGCGAGCCGCAAAGGCCTGCCATGCCGGAAAGATAAAATAGGACGGATTCAGGTTCAGGTGATCGTTAAAGTAAAACCCCTTTGCCCCCGGCAACATCACCTGACGACCGGCGAACGTGACCACCGTGAACTTCAGCAGTGCGCTGGTAATCGCATCGGATGCCGTGCCGTATGCGCTATCCTGCCACTGCTGCTGCGCACGCAACAGCGCCCAGGCGATCATCGTGTCGCCATCGGTTGCGTTGTTTTTATCCGCCACCGGATTAGGCGCCACCGGGTTATAGCGCCAGTAAAACAGCCCATTATCTTTGTTACGCAGCGTCTTATTGGTCCATTGCCAGAGTTTGTCAAACGTCGGACGATCGTTATTGGCCACCGCTAACAACATGGCAAAACCCTGGCCTTCAGTATGAGAAACATTGCCGTTTCCGGTATCAATAATGCGCCCGTCCGGCATCAGAAAACGCGATTTGTAACTTTGCCACGCCGTATCGGCCCACGCATGGGGAAGCATCATCACCGTCGCCATTACGACTGCAGCCAAAGCACGTAAGGACATAAATTCCCCTGTTATGGATGGAAATAGATAAACTGAACATCAGAAACCGAAAACATCCGCTCGCGCTGTAAAATCACATGCGCACCGCCGCCCTGTCCTTGTAACCAGCGGGAATAAAGCCCTTCAAGGACGGCGCTGAAGGCATTACACCAGCGGATACGGCGCGCTTCATCACGGCTGACCGGCAACGCCTGATGACGTAATCGCAGGCAATCCTCGCTAACCTCAATACTCACCAGCCCCCACTGAAAGCGCCTCAACTGCGCATTAATACTGGCTTCCAGTTGGCCAACTGTTTCTGATTCCGGCAATGGATACTCATCCGCCAGCGCTTCGCCCATCTGTCGCAGAAACGGAATGCTCTCCCGTTCCCCGGCGTTGCTGACCATGCCATCTACCATAATCAGCAACAGATCGAACCATCCGGCTGGCGTTTGCTGCTGCTGAAACCAGGTGGTGACCAGAGCCTCATTATTATCCGTCATGATCAGTTGTCTCCCAGCATGTAGCGAATATAAAGGCTGGCGGTGCTCTCGTTATAATCGCCGAAAGTATCATAGCCAACCTGTCCGCCAAGCGTCATCTGTTTGTTAACTTTGTAATCCGCCCCGGCGCGCAGGGTGTAGCCAATGCCGCTCTTCGACGTGGCTGAATAGTAGGCTTCTTTGGCGAAACCGTTGGTCACTGCGGTTTCCAGGGTCTGCTGCCACTCGGTATTGGTCGGGAAATAGGCGCTCTTATCCTGACTGTAAGATTGATAGCCCACCGAGCCACCAAGCTTCATCGTCCAGTTATCATATTTCTCCATCAGACTAACCGGCAGCGACACGCTGACGTAGTTCTGCGGGCTAAAGTAGCCCCCCTGTCCGTAGGTGAAGTAGCTGAGGTTTTTCGCATAATCCATGTAGCTCATACTCAACCCGGCCTGCAGTTGACGATACTCATCATGGTAAGGCCGCAGATATACCCCGGCATTGGCATTGATACTGGTGTTGCTGGCGACGTTTTTCCCAAGGTAGCTGTAGCCCCCGCCGCCAACGTAAAAACCGGCATCGCCATCGTCATAGCTCAGTTGCAAAGTACCGCCGTTTTTCGTCACCTGGCCCCAAGTTTTGCCGGAGTAGGCATCCTGCAGGCCGACATAGGAGAGCAGGCTGTCGGTGATCGCACGACGTTCGCCGGTAAAAATTAACGACAGATAGTTGGTCAGCTTCGGCGACCATTTCACACCGCCCACGAGGGTATTGAGGTCTTGTCCCAGCGGGGTACTGCCAATATCGACGCGATAATCATCACCGCTCAGCGCCAGCGCCAGCGCCACGCCGTTCGCTTTTTGCGCATTCGTGGAGCCGCTGGCTTGATCGACATCAGGCTTCAGGTTAGAAGACGCCAGATATTGCGCTGCTGCAGGATAAGAATTAACCAGCCCCTCTAGTTCCTTAATTACGCTGCTGTTGGTCAGGTTATAATCCGCCGGATCCAGGGTACCAATCCCGCTCAGATCCTCCGCGCCTGGGTTACTGGCAAAGTACGTTGCCTTTTCATCAGCGGTCATCGCCGCAATCGCTTTCTGCTCGCTGGTAATGGTGGAAATAATATTAGAGGCCGCATTCGACAACGGGTTCGAGCCATAGCGCCGCCAGGCATCGCCGGTTGCGGTTCCGGCGTTCAGGGTAATTGGCGTAACGGTGAAATCGAAACGTGAATCACCGAACGGCGACGAAGACCAGGTCAACGGGGTTTTCAATTCCGTCAGCTTACTGGTGCCGGATTCACCATCGCGACCGCGCATCTCCATGCCGCCCTGTAGCCAGGTCCCGGTTTTTTCCTGCAGAGACGCCATCATGGTATCGACCTGACGCAACGTTCGAGCCTGCGCGGTTTCAACGGGCAAATCAGGACGCAGGATCCCCGGCAACATACTGCCATCGCCAGTCGAAACCTGGGAAACCTGCCATGGCATAGCTAGCCCCGAGCGCGTCGCCGTTGCTGTGCGCGATACGCCGATAAACGGGTTATCCGCCGCCAGTAAACCGTCGACTGTTGGCGTTTGCGCACTGTTGCTGCTCTGCAGCCCCAACAGCTTGCCGCGGGCGCTACGCAGGTAAGTCATCGCCTGCTGGTGCTCCCCCTGGGAGTCGGCGACGCGAGCCAGCAGCAGTAAACGGTCCGGCGAATTATCCGGCCGCAGCCCGCTCGCCAGTTGTGCCGCCCGGTCGTTATCCCCCTCCGATAGCGCGACATTAATGGCGCCGCTGCGCGCGTCCTGATTCGGCGTATCGTGGGTCATCAGATAGTCGTACACCACCCCGGCTTCTTTGTTCATTTTGCCGCTCTGATAGAGACGCGCCATCGCGAACATCAAGTCTGTGTTTTGCGGATCGCTCTGCATCGCGCGCATCAGCTTGTCGTACGCCGCCGCGTAGTTGCCCTGTTCCCGCAGGTGGTCCGCTTCATTAATCACGTAACCATTGCTAATACTGGCCAGTTGCGTTGGCGTACTGTTTGCCTGTAACTGCGGATTAGTCAACAGTTGCTGTGCTTCTTGAGTCAGACCCGCCTGATTGAGCACGGTTATCTGATCGGCATAATCTCCGGCATTACCGGAAATACCGTGGTTGATGTTGTTGCGCACCAGCGATACCGCCGTGCTGATATCGCCGCTCTCGGCCAGCAGTCGCGCCAGTTTACCGACATCCGCCGGCGCTTCTGGCGGCGTCCCGGCCATCGCCCTTAACGTATTGGACGCGGCGACGGTATTCCCCTGCGCCAGATAACTTTCCGCGATCGACAGTTGCAGATTGTAGTTTACCCGCTGACGCAACTCGCGCATCTGGCTGGTCTGTCTGGCGGCGGGAATTCTCGCCAGCAGGGTTTGCGCCTGCTGCCAGCCGCCGTTATCACTGGCAAAAAGGGCGGCGGCGTACAGCGAGTCGCTGTTGGCGCCAGGGCGCCAGGCGGCGGTCATAATCGAGTTTGCCTCATCTCCAGCGCCGGACTTTTGCAACAGTCGGGCTAAATCGAGGCGCATCCAGGCATCGTCCGGATAGCGCGAGACGCCCTGGCGCAGCGTAGCGATAGCGCCCGCCACGTTGCCGTTACTGGACTGCGCCTGAGCCTGTCGGCGCAGAGAATCACCCGGATTACCGACGATCGCCCTGGGCTGGAGCTTTTGCTGCAGGCTTTCCGGCAGCGTTTGCAGCATCGCCTGCGCTTCCGCCATTTTATTTTGTTCGCGCAGAACGTAATAGAGATTCTCCCGCGCCGGGCCATTTTGCGGCTGTTCATTAAGTAATGACCGCAACGTTTGCTCGGCCTGCGGCAAATCTTTGTTGTGACGCAATACATCAGCGCGGAAGAGCTTCGCCGCCGCGCCCTGCGTGCCGCTCTGCTGCGCCAGCGGTGCGGAAAGCGCCAGCGCCTGGCTAATGTTGCCCTGTTTATAGGCCTGCTGCGCCTGCGCGAGCTGACCATAAAACAGCGCATCCGCCGCCTGCTGACGCCGGGTTTGCGCAGCATCGCCGCCGAGATCCGCCGCCCGACTCAAATATTGAGACGCCGCCTGAAAATCGCCGCTACGCTGAGCGATATAGCCCATTCCGGCCAGCGCGTCCGCATCCTGCGGGTTGGCCTGCAGAACCTGCTCAAATTGTTTTTTCGCCGCGGGGATATTACCGCTGTTCAGATCGGCATATCCCTGGCCGCGCGCCTGGCCATTGCGCCGTTCGCGGAAGTAGTTCTGCACTTCGCTATCCTGCGGGTGACGCTGCATCCAGTTATCATAAAACGGCTCGTCCCCCGCCTGCGGCCCCATCCACAACAGTGCCTGCCGCAGCCCGCTGTCGGCTTCTTTGCTGCCGCTGGCCATCGGTTCCAGCATAGCAATCCCTTCCCGGCGGGTCTCTTCGCGCCAGGTCAGCACCTTGCCCAATGCCACGCGCGCCCCGTTCTCCTGCGGATGCTGCGCAACATACTGACGCAGTTCACTCAGGGCCTGCGGATAGAGCGACTTGTCGCTGGCCATCGTCATGTAGTATTCCGCCGCCAGCCCGGAAGGCGGGACGTTGCCGTTAAACATGCTCCGCCAGGTCGCCAGCGCAGCGGGAATATTGCCGCTTCGCGCCTGCTGTCTTGCCAGATTCAGTTGCCCCTGCGGCACCTGCGCCATTTTTTTGGCGCTATCCAGTTCCTGTAAATCAGGACTATCGGGCGCCACTTTCGCCAGCCGCTCCCGCCACTGGGCCGCCGCCTGGAGATCCCCTCCCTGTTGCGCCCACAGCGCCATCAGATATAGCGCCCGGGTGTTGTCGGCATCCACCGACAACACTTTCTGCAGCGACTCCATCGCCAGCTCGTCGTGGGATTTTTCATGCCAGTAGTTTGCCTGGGCAAACAATGCCTGCAGCGCCGCATCGTTACCTGCCGCCCGAGCCTCACTGAACGCGCCGAGCGTCAGCACGCCGGACAAGCACAGCGTGGAAATCTGGCGGACGGCCTTGTTATTCATTCTGCTCACTCTTTTCATTGGCGATCCCCCGCCTCCAGACGCTTACGAGCATGACGTTTAAACATGGCGGTCAGCGCCAGTCCCAGAATTGATGTGGCGATCAGCCCCAGCAACGCCAGCAGGCCGGAGTGCTGGTTGGCGTACCACACCGCCATCATGTACCAGGGCATCTGGCCGCTGGGGAATGGGGTACTGACCTGAAAACTGCGCACGCCATTCTCACTGGTGATCACTGCCGTATCGCCGCGAATACCGGCATTGATACGCGCGGAATTAAGATCGTTTTCCAGTTTCGCCAGCTGATCGTCATTACTGGCCATCGCGACCACCACCAGTCGTTGGGCATTCCACGGTGACCGGTAGCTGATAAAACCGCGCCAGGCGCTTCGGGAGGATAGATAGCGGTCAGCGTCCATACCGTCCGAAGCCCAGTCGCCGCTTAGCTTGCGCTCTATTTTTGCCCACAGCGTCGGTTCGCGTACGCTAAGCAGATTATCGACCGGGTTATAGGGAGAGTCGGCCAACAGACGCTGGTTAAACCCTTTTTGATCAAGGGAGCTCACCGCCAGCACATCGCGATCGCGCAGGTACTGTAAACTCGCGCCGCCATCAGGAATGCCTAATACAACCCGGTTATTCGCCAGCGCTTCCCCGGTTGAATTTCCTGAACGCGCGGCCAGGTTCAGCAGGGTCGCCACCTGTGTCTCGGAAGGATGCTCAGGCAGCAGCAGGGTGGTTTGCGAGTAATCCGCTAACCGCGAAAAGGGGAATGACGCACCAACAAAATAAGAGAGGTTCGGTAACAAAGAGAAGTGTCGCGTACTGCTCAAATCAATCCATGAATCGTCGGTGAGACGGCTCTTGATATTGCTGTTCAACAATACGGAACAGGGAGCATTGTCCTTCGGCACCAGGTTGAAATAGAGCGAAAGCTGGTTATCGCCGTAAATCAGATACGGCGCCAGCGGAATAGTAAAACGCTCCTGGCGCGCATCGCCGCCCAGGTAACGCCAGAGCTTCTCCAGCGGCCCCTGCTTGTTCATCGGCAGGTTGTTGAGGAAGGTGTTGTTGAGCGTCACGCTTAACAACGACTTATCTTCATTAATCCAGCTCTCGGACGGGAAGCGATAGCCAATCCGCAAAGGGATGGTTTCGCCGTCCCATAGATAGAGATCCGGCGCCGCGCGGAAGGCCACACGTAGCGGCTCATGCCATACGCCGTTAACGGTCATACTTTGATCTTTACGTAGCAGTTCGCTGAGTTTTACCGGGCGATCGGTGGCTATCCAGCGCGGCGCATCGTACGGTTTGCCGAGCGGAATAGCCTGCGGCGCAACCGTCATACTGGCAGTCTGCGGGGCGAAATCGCCGCGCGTCAGCCGCCAGGCGGCCATGCGCAGCGCAGCGTCATTCCGTCCAACAATCAGCAGCAGTTTATAGGCGGGATTACCCGGATTTTCAACAATCTGTAGCAACGGTTTGTCGGTTTGCGGTAGCGTCAGCCCCCCAACCTGCTCGCCTGGATGGCCGATAATAATGCCATGTTTCTCCGGCAGGCGATCGCGCAGGGCATCGAACTCGATACCGCGATAGTCGGCCTGAATCCCCAACCATGACGACACCAGCGCCGCCGCGCTGAAGATATCCGCCGTCGCGTTCTGCGGATAGGCAATGGCGATATCCGCCGGGGTCATCTGCATACTGTCGAAAAACGGGCGCGGAAAATAGCTTAAATCATTACTGATATTGAGCTGCTGACTCTCCCAGCTAAAGTGAGAGGCAGGCAAAATGGTCACCCGCGACGTATCATGGTTATCCAGCCGACACTGCATGCCATCGCCGTCGTTAATTTTAAAGCTCAGGTTGTTGCTGGAAACCATCAGCTCCGCCGGGATATCCAGCTGATAATGCGAAATGTCCTTGCCCTCAGCCCCCAGCGGTAAGGTACCAAGCGGCTGGCCATTCAGCATTAATTGCAGCGTGGCGTTGCGGGTCGCCATCTCCGGCGAAACCTTCACCTCCAGCATCAGTTGGGCATGAGTGACCACCTGATCGGCGGGCAGCGTAAAGCTGGCCCCTCCCTGATTTTGCCCGCCGCTCAGCATAATGCCGTCCGGCCGGCCCATCTGCGTCAGGTTCAAATCACCACCGACAACCGGCGTTAAGGGGATCGTATCGGGTGTGTCAGAGATGACCGGCGGCGGCATCGCCGGCAGCGAAGTCGATTCGGTCGTGGCCGCTGAATTGGATTCCGCTGCCGATTCGGCAACCGTCGCGCTGCCGCCCCCCGCATCAGGTAACGGGAAGTTCAGTTGCGATAAGGAATGTACAGGCGTCTCCTCGCTATGCAACGCAGGCACAGCGAACAGACCAACCAGCAGCGCAAGCGCCGTTAAACGTTTCATAAGCCGCCATCCTCCCGCGCGGGGTTCGCCGCAGGTGGCTGGCGACGCTGGCTGCGCGTTTTCCATGTCAGCCAGAACAGATCAAATACGCAGCGCAAAATGGTAGCAAAAGAGCGGAACGGATTGTCCTGCGGACGCGGCGGATTAATCCACGCATCGGCGCGCGCCAGTACCACACGGACCAGTTCGCGGCGACGGGACAGCGGGATATGTTCATCAAACTGCAGGCGGACAAAACGATCGTCGCCCGTGACCTGACGAACGGGAATCGCAATCGCCCCGGACTGGAGGAGCAGTTCAATCGCTTCAATCTCATCCTGCTGGTGACGCTTATCCGGCGCGACAACACGGCATCCCCCCATTGACAGGTCGGCAGTATGGCTACGAGAGACAATGCCGCTGGTATAGTGGATGAGTACCGGAATATCGACATCAATACGAATCGTCTTGCGCACCTGGCGACTTTCCCGCGCGACGGCGATAGCGGCCAGCAGGAAGATCAGGCTGTAAATTCCCCAGCCAACGTTCAGCGCGATAACCCACGGGTCCGATCCAAAGTAATCGTGACCGACGGCGCGGACAATACCCACCACCACGCCCAGACCCAGCAGACCAGCAACAACCAGGTGCGGTCTGACGACCGTAAAATCAAAATAGCCGACATCAAGCAAGCCGCCTTTATCGGTGACGTTGAATTTCCCGCGTTTAGGGAAAATCATCGTCACCAGCGTCGGTAGCACCAGATGGAACGCCAGTACGATATCGTAAATTTCCCCCCAGAAGCTGTAGCGATAGCGACCATTCATCCGCGATCCAACATAAATCGCGAGGAACAGATGCGGCAGCGCGTAGGAAACAACCAGACTCGCCGAAGAGTAGATGATATTCAGGTTAAACAGCAGATAAGCCAGCGGCGCGGTAACAAACACCACCCGCGGCAGAGCAAACTGATAGTAAAGCATGGCGCTGAGGTAACAGAGGCGTTGCTGAAACGTCAGCCCGCGCCCCAATAAGGGATTATCGAGACGGAAGATTTGCGTCATCCCGCGCGCCCAGCGGGTACGCTGGATCACGTGTACGACCAGGCGTTCAGTGGCCAGACCCGCCGCCAGCGGAATATCGAGAAACGCCGATTTCCAGCCCAGACGCTGGAACTTCAGCGCGGTATGCGCATCTTCTGTCACCGTTTCAACCGCAAAACCGCCAATCTGATCGAGCGCGGTGCGGCGAATAACGGCACAGGATCCACAAAAAAAGGTCGCATTCCAGTTGTCGTTACCCTGCTGAATCGGGCCATAAAACAGCATCCCTTCGTTGGGGATATTGCGGCCAACGGAGAGGTTACGCTCAAAGGGGTCCGGCGAGTAGAAGTAGTGTGGTGTCTGCACCAGCGCCAGCATCGGATCGTTAAGGAACCCGCCGACCGTCGCCTGCAGGAACACGCGGGTCGCCACATGGTCGCAGTCAAAAACGCAAATGAGTTCGCCGTTGGTCAGGGTCATCGCATGATTCAGGTTACCCGCCTTGGCGTGTTTGTTATCGTTACGGGTGATATACCCCACCCCAACATCGGCGGCAAAAACGGCGAAATCGCTGCGTTTACCATCATCCAGCAGATAAATTTTTAACTTATCTGCTGGATAATCAATACATTGTGCCGCCAGCACGGTGTCGCGAACCACCTCAAGCGGTTCGTTATAGCTCGGAATGTAGATATCGACCGTCGGCCACGTGCTCATATCATCCGGCAGCGGAACGATTTCACGCTTCAGCGGCCAGACCGTCTGCAGGTAGTTCAGCAGCAACATCACCCAGATATACACTTCCGCCAGAAACAGCCCCATCCCCAGAATCGCTTCGATGGTGGAGTTAAAATGCAGGGTCTGCGTTAAACGGAAATACATATAACGGGTCGACATGAGCAGTGATGTCACAACCATAATGACGGAGACACTGCGGTTCTTGCTGAACCCCATGATGAGGAGGATACCGATACTCAGCAGGCCAAAAATATACTGCTTTTGGCTGTCCATCGGCGTGATCACAACCAGCGCAGCAACGGGCGCAAGCACCAGTACCAGTAACCAAAAAAGAGATTTTTTCATTCAGCCGCCCTGCGATTTAATTAAAGCCCTGACCTGCGTGGCGGGTTGTACACCGTGCCATCGCCAATATTAATACCCAACTGCGCAGAGATTTTTTTGGCGATAATTTCAATATCAAAGGCGGCTGCGGAGGAAGAATTAAAGTCAAGAATCGATTTCTGGGACGCATTTGCCTCCACCACGCTTTCATCGCGATGGATAATGCCCAGCAGATGGTCACCCAGCTTTTGTTCCATTAACGCGGTGACATCGCGACTCACCTGACGGCGGCTATCGCTCTGGTTAATCACAAAATAGTGCCCGTGCTTATCGTTGAGTTCGCCGCCGGTCAGGCGCTGTTTTTCGACATGCGACAGCACGGACATCGATGCGGTATCCGCCAGCAGCGGTATCAGATGCATATCCGCAAGGGGGGTCAACGCCGTCAGCGCCGGGGAAGGGCCCGGCGGCAGATCGGCGATAATAATCAGCCCCGGATAATTGAGCAGTGCAGCCAGGCCGCGCGTCAGAAAGTGCTCGTCATGAACCAAATGCTCATCAAAAGCCACGCGCTGAGCCGGACTCACCTCACCATAGGGTAAGACAAAAATATTACTGCCGGCGCTCAGTACGCACTGGCTCCAGTCGTGGAGTTCCAGCGCTTTCGCCACATAGCCGCGTTCATCGCTAAGAGGAACGCCAAAATGCAGACGCAGAGCGTTCTGCACATCAAAATCAAGGGCCAGAACTTTACTCCCCGCTCTGGCCAACGCCCAGGCCAGGTTTGCCGCGAGGGTCGTTTTGCCTACGCCGCCTTTCGGAGAACAGACACAAATCAACGGCATGTTGCAATCCTTTCTAAGAGTGATTTCAGAGGCTGATCTTTACCTTTCGCTACCGGCCCGGCGGTCACCGTTTGCGTCGCGAAGAGATGGGCGAAGCCTCCCGTCGTCGATGTTATCGCCGGGCGAGATCTGATTGCGGGCGCAGGCTCGCGGGGCGGTGTCGGTTGGGACATCACCGCCCGGGTAACAGGCTCAGGCGCCGTGACGTTTTCCTGCACAACCGTTTCAACGGCAGCCGGTTCGGAGGTCTCCGTCACCGAAACAGGCTGCGCTGATGCCGCGACAGGTTCAGGAGCCGTTGCCACCGGAGCAACCAACGATGGCGAAGGTACGGCCTGAACGGGGTGACTTTCAACGCGAGTAAACGTATCGACAGAAACCAACTGCGGTGAGGGAAGTGAAACGGTCTCAGCCATCGCTAAAGTAGGTTCTTCCGTTACGGGCATAAGCTGATTGAGGATAGCCCAATCCCCTTTTTCACCAACGGCGGTTTCTGATGAAAGGTCCTTGAATTGTAAACGCTGTGTTCGCGTTTTTTCCTTGAAGCGCTGTAAGTCATCATAATGGTTCATCGATAACCTCATGATTTTAAATATATCATATTTTTAATCTGTTTTAATTGTCATTCAACGCCGCTAAAGCATAGAGACATTTTCTGGCAAACCGCCACGTCGTTGGCGGGCCAGGGACCCGGTCCATCCTTGCGCTGCATCGTTACTGGTTGCCACTTCGCGACATGCGAATCCGTTGCTGACAGATTTGCCGCTCATTGCGGTCAGTCACTCTCTCTGTTGCCGTTTTGATGCATCAGGGAGTTTTATAAAGAGTTTATTTAGACCCTTACCCGGCGTTATGTCCGCCACCTTACGCTAACGTTAATATGAGGTTAATTGTTTTGAATAAGTCAGGCTGGGTGTCATTTCATCGCGATAATACAGCTACACTATCAATTCTTTTTCAAAATCATAGTCCCATTTTTTGGGTGGCTGCGTTGTCTATCTCATGCGTACCCTCTGCCAGGCGATTAGCATAGGGGCGTTTTTATACTACCGACAGGCTTTGTTGAATAAATCAGATTTCAAACAAGTATTCCTGTCAGAAGTCCAACTCTCTGCGCAAATCAGCCGATAGCCGTTAAAATTCGTTGCCGACGAATTGTCGCTTGCCTACCGTCGTGACGCATCCTCAATAATTTTATATACCCGTCATACTTCAAGTTGCTTATGCGTTGGCTACACTCGCTCACTCCAGTCACATCGTTATCTATGCTCCTGGGGACTCACGCCCTTGCCGCCTTTAAGCAACGCGAATTATTTAGGGTATAGATAAACTTTTAAATTAAGCGTAATGCACACCTGCAGAATACTAAAGCGCATTCATTTTAATATTTTTTGATCTTAATCCGCCATATTTAATCAGGGTAAATTATCGTCATACCCGCAGCGTCTGGACAGCCCGGGGAGGTTTTGCTCCCCCGGACTCCACTGCGGCTACCGCGTCCCCACATACCGTCATTCAGGCGGAATCAGGGCAGCAAACGCGGAATTAGCGGCCCTCGCCTGACCGCCAATAAAGCCGATAACGCAACTGAACAGGCTAACCTGACCAACATTCAGTCCGGTTCGCCAGTTTTATCTCCGACTGCATTACGCCAGCGGCTTCTCTCCATTGAGATCCTGATCGACCGCAAAACAGGCCACCAGTTGACCATTATAATCCTTCAACTGCGGCTGTAGTTGGGTACATGGGCCGAAACGGCGGCGACAGCGGGCGTTAAACGCACAGCCCGGCGGCGGGCTCAGCGGGCTCGGCAGTTCGCCAGTCAGCTTAATACGCTCACGGCGATCATCCGGGTTCAGGCGCGGTGTCGCCGACAATAGCGCCTGAGTATACGGATGCTGCGGATTATTAAAGATTTGATCCTTCGACCCTTTCTCCACGCAGCGGCCTAAATACATCACCATCACTTCATCAGCGATGTGCTCCACGACCGACAGGTCGTGGGAGATAAAGACGTAAGACAGCCCCAGTTCCTGCTGCAAATCCATCATCAGATTCAGCACCTGCGCACGTACCGACACATCCAGTGCGGAAACCGGCTCATCGGCAATCACCACGTCCGGGTCCAGCATCAGACCGCGGGCGATAGCGATACGCTGACGCTGCCCGCCTGAGAACATATGCGGATAACGGTCATAATGTTCCGTTTTCAGGCCCACCTTCGCCATCATCGCCAGTGCTTTCTCACGGCGCTGCGCCTGGCTCAGCGACGTATTGATCCGCAGCGGTTCTTCGAGAATCTGCCCGACCTTTTTTCGCGGATTCAACGAACCGTAGGGGTTCTGGAACACTATCTGGATTTTCTGCCGACGCAGTTTCTGCGCGTGCGGATCGCGCTTAAGCAGGTTCTGCCCCTGATAATAGAGCTCACCGCTGGTGGGGGTTTCAATCATCGTCAGCAGACGGCCAAGCGTTGACTTCCCACAGCCGGATTCACCGACAACCGCCAGCGTTTTACCCCGCTCAAGGGTGAACGAGACGCCATCCAGCGCTTTTACCAGACGTTCCTGCGAGAAAAGCCCCTTCTTCACAGGGTAGTGTTTTTTCAAATCGGTGGCCAGCAACAGCGGCTGTTGCGTGGTGGCCTCATGCATACTCATAGCCCCGGCCTCCCGGCATCATCAAGTGGGTAGTGGCATTTCGACTGGCGTCCGCCGTTAAGCAAGTTCAGTTCAGGTTCTTCACTACGACATTTGTCGGTCGCATAGGGGCAACGCGGGTTAAGCAGGCAGCCATTCGGGCGATCATATTTTCCCGGCACCACCCCCGGCAGCGAAGCGAGACGCGCTTTATCCTGAGCAAACTCCGGCAACGCCCGTAGCAGCGCCTGAGTGTACGGATGACGCGGCGCGCGGAAAATGTCTTTCGCATCGCCGGTTTCCACCACCTGACCGGCGTACATGACGATGATTTTGTGCGCCGCTTCCGCCACCAGCGCCAGATCGTGCGTAATCAGGATCAGCGCCATGTTCTCTTTCTGCTGCAGTTCCAGCAGTAGTTCGATGATCTGCGCCTGAATGGTGACATCCAGCGCCGTCGTGGGTTCATCGGCAATCAGCAGCTTTGGCCGACAGGCAATGGCCATCGCAATCATTACGCGCTGACTCATCCCGCCGGACAACTGGTGCGGATAGACATCAAGACGGGAAGCCGGATCGGGAATACCGACCAGCGTCAGCAGGTCAATTGCCCGCTGCCGACGGGTTTTCTTATTGCCGCCCTGATGCACCTTAATCGCTTCCATGATCTGGAAACCAACGGTGTAGCACGGATTCAGGCTGGTCATCGGGTCCTGGAAGATCATCGCTACTTCCGCCCCCACCAGGTTGCGACGCTCTTTCTCAGAGATGCGCTGCAAGTCCTGACCGTTAAACGCCAGTTTTTCCGCCATGACGCGACCCGGGAAATCAATCAGCCCCATAATCGCCAGCGAGCTGACCGATTTCCCAGAGCCGGACTCGCCGACAATCCCGATCACTTCCCCCTGATCGACACTGTAGCTCACGCGGTCTACGGCGCGGAACGGCGTCCCTTCGTCACCGAAGTGCACCGATAGTTTATTTACATTTAATAACGCCATCTCGAACCTCTTACTGCTTCAGTTTGGGATCGAGCGCGTCACGCAGACCGTCACCCATCAGGTTAAATGCCAGCACCGTCAGCAGGATCGCAATCCCCGGAAAGGTCACGACCCACCAGGCGCTCTGCGCGAACTGCAACACGTCGGAGAGCATGGTGCCCCACTCCGGCGTCGGCGGCTGCGCACCCATGCCAAGGAAGCCAAGAGCGGCCATATCGAGAATGGCGTTAGAGAAGCCCAGCGACGCCTGAACGATCAGCGGCGCAAGGCAGTTAGGAAGAATGTTGATGAACATCTGGCGCATCGCCCCCGCACCCGCCACCCGCGACGCGGTCACGTAATCGCGGCTCACCTCCACCAGTACCGCCGCGCGCGTCAGACGCACGTAGTGCGGCAAGGCGACAAACGTCAGCGCCAGCGAAGCATTCACAATAGAGGGACCGAAGATGGCCACCAGCACCAGCGCCAGCAGCAGGCTCGGCAACGCCAGCATGATATCAACGATGCGCATGATGATGGCGTCAACGACGCCGCCGAAATAGCCGGCCACCAGGCCGAGCACCACGCCAAGAATCAGCGATAGCACCACGACCAGACAACCAACCAACAGAGACAGGCGCGCGCCGTACATCAGACGCGACAGGATATCGCGGCCAACATCATCGGTGCCGAGCAGATGCGACATACTCCCACCGTCCTGCCAGAACGGCGGCGCCAGCAATGTATCGCGGAACTGATCCGCCGGGTTATAGGGCGCAATGACGTTGGCAAACACGGCAATAATGATCATCGCCATGACGTAGACCAGCCCAATGACGGCGCCTTTGTTGCGTTTAAAATAGTGCCAGAACTCCTGCAGAGGGGTCATCGGCACCGGTGCGGCGACAATTTTATTTTCAGTAACGTGTGACATGATGGCCCCTTACTTCTTATGCCGGATACGCGGGTTCACCACGCCATACAACAGATCGACCAGCAGGTTGACGAGAATAATCATCGTTGCCACCAGCAGTACCCCACCCTGCACCACCGGATAGTCGCGGCGCTGCAGCGCGTCAATCAGCCAGCGACCGAGTCCCGGCCAGGAGAAGATCGTTTCTGTCAGGATAGCCCCCGCCAGCAGCGTACCAACCTGCAACCCAATCACCGTAACCACCGGCAACATTGCGTTACGTAGCGCATGAACGACGATCACCCGCATACGCGTCAGACCTTTCGCACGCGCGGTGCGGATATAATCCTCACCCAACACTTCCAGCATTGATGAACGGGTCATTCGTACAATCACCGCCAGCGGGATAGTGCCCAGCACCACCGCCGGCAGGATCATGTGCATCAGCGCATCGATAAAGTCCCCCGGCTCCCCCCAAATCGCGGTATCAATCAGCATAAAGCCGGTTAGCGGCAGGGTATCGTCAAGGAAAACGGTATCGCTGATGCGCCCGGAGACCGGCGTCAGATTGAGCTGTACCGAAACCAGCATAATCAGCATCATGCCCCACCAGAAGATAGGCATGGAGTAACCGGTCAGCGCGAGGCCGACTGAGGCGTGGTCGAAGATAGAACCGCGTTTGACCGCCGCCAGCACGCCCACCGGGATCCCGACGATGACGGCGAAAATCATTGCGCAAATGCCCAGTTCCATCGTCGCCTTAAAGCGCGGCACGAACTCATCCCATACGGGAATACGGCTTTTCAGCGAGATGCCTAAATCACCGTGCATCACACCCCAAATATAGTGAACGTACTGTTGCCACAGCGGCTTATTAAGGCCCATTTCGGCCAGTAGCTGTGCGTGACGTTCAGGGGAAATACCACGTTCACCCGCCATAATCATCACCGGATCGCCGGGGATCATATGAACGAAGGCAAAAGTGAGAAGGGTAATACCGATAAATGTCGGGATGACAAGTCCCAAACGTCGGAGAATGAACTGCAACATAACCCGGATTCTCTTTAGTGACGGCCCGTCTGGTGACAGGACGTCTGTATTGCTCACAGATTTTATCCCACGCATACACCACTGCGGGGTAAAGCATTACGCCAGATGGCGCCGCGCCAGTCCGGCCTGTTACGGTAGGACCGGGTAAGCGCGGCGCCGCAGGCATGGGGTGTCAAAGCACCCCTGGCTTTTAATTATTCAATAGAGACGTTATCGAAGTGGTGTTTACCTAGTGGATCAACCACATAGCCTTTGACCTCTTTACGTACAGGCTCATACACGGTGGAGTGAGCAATGATCAATGCCGGGGCCTGGTCATGCATCACCACCTGAGCCTGTTTGTACAGCTCAACGCGTTTGTTGTGGTCGTCGGTAGCGCGGGCCGGTTGAATCAGGTCTTCAAACGGCTTGTAGCACCAGCGGGAGTAGTTAGAACCGTCTTTTGCCGCAGCGCAGCTGAACAGGGTCGCGAAGAAGTTATCCGGGTCCCCATTGTCGCCGGTCCAGCCCATCATCACGGTCTGATGCTCGCCCGCTTTCGCGCGTTTCAGGTATTCGCCCCACTCGTAGGTGACGATCTTAGCTTTGACGCCAACTTTTGCCCAGTCAGCCTGAATCATCTCAGCCATACGGCGTGCGTTCGGGTTGTACGGACGCTGCACCGGCATCGCCCACAGGTCAATACTGAAGCCTTTTTCCAGGCCCGCTTCTTTCAGCAGCGCTTTCGCTTTCTCTGGATCGTAGGTGTAGTCTTTAACATCGTTGTTATAGCCCCACATGGTCGGCGGGATCAGGTTCTTCGCAGCCTGGCCCGCGCCCTGGTAAACGGCTTTGATAATCGCTTCTTTATTGACGGCATAGGTCAGCGCCTGACGAACCCTCACATCATCCAGCGGTTTCTTCTCAGTATTGAAAGAGAGATAGCCTACGTTCAGGCCAGGCTGTTCCATCAAGGTGATGTTTTTGTCTTCTTTCATGCGCGCAATATCTGCCGGGTTCGGATACGGCATGATCTGGCATTCATTTTTTTGCAGCTTAGCGTAGCGCACGGAAGCATCAGGGGTAATTGAGAAGACCAGACGGTCAATCTTCGGCTTAGTACCCCAGTAGCCAGGGAAAGCTTTGTAGAGAATACGGGAGTCTTTCTGGTACTGCACCAGCTGGAATGGGCCAGTCCCGATGGGGTTCAGGTCCACTTTTTCCGGCGTACCGGCTTTCAGCATGTTATCGGCGTACTCTTTCGACAGAATCGAGGCGAAGTCCATGGCGAGGTCAGCGAGGAACGGTGACTCCGGGCGGGTCAGTACGAACTGGACGGTATAATCGTCCACTTTCTTCACTTCGCTAATCAGGTCCGGTAAGCCCATCCCTTCGAAGTATTCATAGCTGCCGCCAGACACCTGATGATATGGATTTTTTGGGTTTTTTTGTCTGTCGAATGAGAAGACAATGTCGTCGGCATTCATCGTGCGGGTCGGTTTAAAATCCTTACTGCTCTGCCACTTCACACCTTTACGCAAATGGAAAGTATAGGTTTTGCCATCTGCGCTAACGTCCCACTTCTCCGCCAGGCCAGGAATAACTTCCGTCGTACCGGTTTTAAACTCGACCAGTCGATTATAAATCGGCACTGAACTGGCATCATAGGTGGTACCTGAGGTAAATAGCTGTGGGTTAAAGCCTTCCGGCGAACCTTCAGAACAATAAACCAGGGTTTTCGCTTGTACGCTTGCGGCAACGGTCATGGCCACCAGGCTGAGACCAAGCTTCAGCATCCCTGATTTTTTCAAGGAAATACTCATTATTCTGCTCCAAATGTGATGTTGTTTGCATATATCCGCCAGACCTTTATTTATTTTTATTCGTCATATTTCTGACTGCGGAGCGTCAAATCTGGCGCCGTCCCGCAACGAGAACGATGAGAATATACCCGGTCCAGTCGGTGGTGCCCGAAGGCGTTGAGAGAGATGGGGATTCCTTTCACAAAAACGACTGAGTTGCAGTACGGATTCTCCATGAAATGCCCCTCATGCCCTACAATCTGTCAACAGAATGGGGAAACGTCAATACATCCAACATGGTTTTATATCCGGGGTGAGAATCAGCAGACAAAGATTAAAAAAAGTTCATAGCGTCATTCCCAGCAGAGAAATTTGTGCTATCAGCATAAACCCAGAATAAATACCTTTATATTTTTCTACAGGCAGTGATAAGCAATTATGGAAAATGGTAAAAATTTCTTGCGATGTGACCAATATGTGAGCGATAAATAGCGTGAACGTTAAAACGCACAGCGGAAAATGCTGAAGTTATCCATAAGCTTCGCGAAAAAAGATCGGTATATATATAAAAAAATACAATGGAAGATGTCACAAAATCGTGAGCAAATGGCAAAAAGCCGTCGTCGATGGGGTTTTGAGACATTTGCTCCCTTTCTCTGCCTGGCATCCTCTGGAAGTAGCGCGATATGCCTGCTCGGGAGAGGCTCCAGACGGAGTGAAGCATTTACGCCACGACCCAGGAATTGACTCCCCGGGCACCGTTTTCCGGATTTGCACGGCGACGGACGCAAAAAAGCCTGCTCGTTGAGCAGGCTTTTGAGGCTGATGACAAACCTGATTTAGATATTGTGCTCGCATTTCTGCCGGGTGGCGGCTATCGCCTTACCTGGCATGTAAAACCAATAATATCATCATGTTATGGGTTTTTCGTAGGCCCGCGCAAGCGAAGCGCCGCCGGGCAATTCCGGAAAAACGCACTTTGTCAGCAATCTGAAAAGCCTGCTCGTTGAGCAGGCTTTTCGAATCTGGTCGGTGATAGAGGATAACTCGCCACTGCGTGGCTCGCCCTGCGGGCCGTTGCTGACGCAACGTTCTCTCGCTTCGCTCGGGTCGAACCTCCTGCCCCCGGAGGTTCTCATCCTCGTTGACTACAGATGCAAAAAAGCCTGCTCGTTGAGCAGGCTTTTCGAATCTGGTCGGTGATAGAGGATAACTCGCCACTGCGTGGCTCGCCCTGCGGGCCGTTGCTGGCGCAACGTTCTCTCGCTTCGCTCGGGTCGAACCTCCTGCCCCCGGAGGTTCTCATCCTCGTTGACTACAGATGCAAAAAAGCCTGCTCGTTGAGCAGGCTTTTCGAATCTGGTCGGTGATAGAGGATTCGAACCTCCGACCCCTTCGTCCCGAACGAAGTGCGCTACCAGGCTGCGCCAATCACCGAATGCGGGCGCATCTTACTGCTGAGATACACAACCGTCAATGCCTTATTATGAAAAAGTCACTCAAGCGGCGAGAAACTCGCCACTCGGCTACTGCGTCTTCTCGTCCACGCCGGGAACGTGGCACCAGTTGTTATATTGATTAATCCCACCATCCGGCGAAGTATAGCCAAGACAACCCATAATGGTGTCATACAGTTCCACATGACGACGCGGCACCTTCATCGCCGCCTGCTGCTTCAGACGCGCAAAAGAGGCTGCATGATCAGGCGATTGCAGATACTTATCCGACATCCACACCAGCATCGGGACGCGAAACTGCTCAGGCGGCGCCATTTTACGCGGCGTACCGTGCAGATGCTCGCGCTCGTTAATTGATTCACCGTGGTCAGCCGCATAGAAGACAATCGCTTTCTTATCCCGCAACTGGTCCAGTACGCTAACGATAAAGTGATCCACATAGGTCACGCTGTTATCGTACGAGTTGATCAGTTCTTCTTTTGAACAGGTGTTATCGAGGCCGACGCACTCCGGCTGCCATCGGGCAAAACTACGCGGATAGCGTTGGGTATAGTTAAAGTGTGACCCCTTGGTATGCAGAATAATCAGGTGTTTACCCCCTGAGTTATTCACCAGACCACGCTGCAGTTCGTCCACCAGCAGCATATCGTCAACGCTCTTGCCGCGGTTGCGCGGCTCGGCGCCAATCTGCTCTCGATAAGCAATATTGTTAGCCATCGTATTGCTGTAGAACCACATCTCACTCTGCATGGCGTACAGATCGCCGGTAAAACCGAGCTGATGCAGAACGGCGAAAACGTTCTGTTCTTTCAGCGTCCGCTGTGGGTTATCCTCCGCTCCGCCCTGGCGCACAAACATGCAGCGCAGCGACAGCTTTGTCGCGGTATCGCAGGAGTATCCGCGGAAGGCGACCAGGTTTTTCTCCTGCGCCAGCGCAGGCGTGGTGTCCCGGCTATAGCCCAGAATACCCATATGATCCCAGCGGGTCGTTTCGCCAATGATAAACACCATGTAAGTGTCATCAAGCCCCTCAGGCGCGATGTAGGTGAATTTCTTCGCCGGGTTAATCAGGGATTGATTATCAGAAGATTCATCAACCTGCGCCCATGCATATAGCCCCAGCGCGGAAAGCCAGTTAGACGGCAAATAGGAGTTAGCCACCACTCCGCCATAACTTGGCAAATCCACTTCTGAACTACGCTCTACATTTTTTTGCCGGACATCCAGCAGGCGAATAGGCCCCCAGACCATCAGGCCGGCCAGTATCACAATAGCGACATTTTTCGCCCGCTGGCCCGGAGTGCGGATTTGCCGCAATAGCGTATAGCGGCAGCGGTTGTTCCAGATAAGCAGCAGAGGCAGCGCGCTCATCAGCACCAGCCAGAGAATCAGATGCCAGCCAATCACCTCTTTGGACAAGTCGACATCCGTGGTCATCACGGACGCAATAATGCCGTAGCCAATAACAACATTGAGGAAGGTCATGTAATAGCTGGCAGCCGCAGAGAATATAACCACGATCGTCGCGAGGATGCGCCATACCCGGCGTCCGAATAGCGACAAAATACGCAGCAGAAAAAAGGTAACCAGCACAGTCGCGATCAGTTCAACTGCACCTGAGATGCCTTTCCAGAAGGTAAATTCCTGAACATATCCCCCGAAGCGACGAAAAAATACGGCGGCATTCATAAACCAGCCGATGTACAGCGCGAGCCAGAAACTCAGCTTCTGCTGCGTCATCGTTTTAATGTATTTCATGCAAGCAAACCTGAAAAATGAAGAAATAAAACCTGCTGACTTAACCGAGATAAGTCAGCAGGTTAATAAAGCGCGTTTGTACCCATCTTACTTCAAGCGGCCTCTTTGTTGGCTGCCAGCAATAACCCGACCAATACCCGGCCTCGTCCTGACAGGCGCTCACCTGCCAGAGCACACCCGGAGACGCCTAGGTTGCCGCATCGATGAAACTTGAATGATGTTGTGTATCGTCTGTGATAAGAAACGTCGACAAAGCGCGCTAAGTAGACCACAGCGGAAGGGAAAAGTATCAGGGAGGAATGTGATCCAACCAAACATTTACAAAACATTTGGTTGGATAGACTCGGTTAGATTAGGTAATGAATTCACGCTCCCGCCAGGGGAGATGCGGTTCAGGCATGGGCCTGATGGTAAATTTCACTTTTCGGCTGACGAATGGTGGTCGACAGCGCCAGAGAAAGAATCAGCAGCGCAAAGATAACGCAGAAGGTCACGTAGAAACCGCCAAACAGTGAGGCAATCAGCGAGCCGCAAATGCTGCCGATACCAAAGCCGAGATAAATCACGCCGTAGTTTTTCGCCAGATTATTAAGACCAAAGAATTCGCTGACCAGCGACGGGAAGACGGTAATCGTTCCGCCGAAGTTAAACGCGACACAGGCAATCGCTGCGAAGAAGGTGGCTGCATTCAGCGGCGCGAACAGCAGCGCCGCCATACCGATAAGCGACACAACCTGGCCGATAGTAATGACCCGGATACGCGACATTTTATCGGACAGGATACCCAGCACCAGACGGCCGCTAAGGTTCGCGATGGAAATCACCGTAACCGCGTTTGCCGCCGTCGCCACATCAAGGTGCACCATCCCCTGGGCAATATCTTTCGCGACGCCAATAACGTACAGGCCGCTCATACAGGCAGTCAGGAACATGACCGCCAGCATCCAGTACTGCGGTTTACGCATTGATTCAGCGAGGGTAAAGTCGTTTTCAACCACCCCATTGCTTGCCGTCACGGTATGATTCGGCGCATCTTTCATCAGCGTTGCGCCAAACACAATCATCACCAGCACGATAGCGCCCCAGATAATAAAGGTTTTCTCCAGGCCGACCGTCGCCAGCAGATGGGAATCTATAAATTTAAAACCAAGGCTGCCAAGGCCATACGCGCCGATGGAAAAAGCCGAAATCAACCCCTTACGTTCCGGGAACCATTTTACGCAGTTCGACAGCGTCAGCAGATAACCGGCACCGTCGGCAAGCCCCACCAGCACGCCCGCACTCAGCCACAGCATCAACAGGCTACTGGCATGGGCGGTGAGGAAGAACCCGAGCCCCAGCAGAATACCGGACGCCATAGTGACGCGTCTGACGCCGAAACGCTCCTGCAATTTACCGGCAACGGATGAGGAAAGCGCCAGACCGAGGCTTAACAGACCAAATGAAAAAGCTACCTGACTGACCGGTTCATTTAACCTGGCGGAAAGCGAACTATTGAACAAACTCCATGTATAAACCGATCCCAACGCGAATTGGGTAATGATAGTGCCGATCAGCGTGAGCCAGCGGGTGTATTGACGGTTTGCAGCGTTCATAGCAGTTGTCCTGAATAATTAACTGCGGCCACAATAACGAAATCCCCTATAAGCCAGGGGGAAAAAGGCATGAACTGCCGCCTCCGGGGAATGAAATGCACTAAAGGCGGAATGAATGGCATTGAAAAACATCCATGCCTTCTTTACCTTCCAAAAAAGTTAGTGCTCACTATCATCATAACATGTGTCATCACTGTGATCACAAAGTAAAATAAACATATCAGATATGCTACAGATAGCCTCCATAATGCGCGTAGCCGCGCTATACGGTTAACGGCTTTTCACCATGCTTACGCTGGCAGTGAAGGCAAGTCAGAAGGCGATGCCTTTATTGCCAGACGCATTTATCTGCTGCACACGGGTAGCTTACTCGCGCGGTTGGTGATCGCTATCCCATGTATCGTGTTCCGGAGTATTACTTTTTCTGTCGATAGCGATATATTCCTGTTGTCAGGCATTGGCACTGATTACGCCCGACACCTGAATGGATACGTCGCCGGGCTCAGGCTCCCCGAAGATCATCACATTTCTTTATTATCACTATAGCGGCGTCCAAAAGAGTCCGGACAGCAAGATTGCGCTGTTTTCGAGGGGGGGTGGACGAGCCCTGTTTTGGGAATAATCCCCCCGATATAACGATTTATCTGTATCCTGCAGAGGAAATGAACAGATAGGTTTTAAAAAAGGGAGAGGCACATGCAACGTTGCGGATGGGTCAGCCAGGATCCTTTATATATTGAGTACCACGATAGCGAGTGGGGCGTTGCTGAAAAGGACTCTCGTAAACTGTTTGAAATGATTTGCCTTGAGGGCCAGCAGGCCGGATTATCGTGGATCACCGTGCTGAAAAAACGTGAAAATTACCGCCGTGCTTTTCACCATTTTGATCCGGTTCGCGTCGCGTCCATGGGCGAAGAGGACATTGAACGTCTGGTTCTGGATAGCGGGATTATTCGCCACCGCGGTAAAATTCAGGCCATCATCGGCAACGCACGGGCCTTTCTGGCCATGGAGGAAAACGGCGAGCCTTTCGCTGATTTTGTCTGGTCCTTCGTCGACAATCATCCGCAGATCACGGCCGCCGCCACGCTTGCCGAAATTCCGGCAACTACCCCGGCTTCTGATGCGCTGTCAAAAGCGCTGAAAAAACGCGGATTTAAGTTCGTCGGCTCAACTATCTGCTACTCCTTTATGCAGGCCTGCGGCCTGGTCAACGACCATGTTACCGGCTGCTTCTGTCACCCCGGAGGTCAGGATGATCCGCTACCGGGACAGTAACGAAGGCGACTCGCTGCTCGCGCTTTGGCTGAAAAGTACAATTCACGCACATCCATTTATTGATGAGCGCTACTGGCATGACAGCATCGCTGTGGTTCGCGATGTTTATCTGCCCACCGCCTGTACCTGGGTATGGGAACAGAACGGCGAACTGAAGGGCTTTATCAGCGTGATGGAGTCACGCTTTATCGGCGCGCTGTTCGTCGCGCCGGATGCCATCAGGCAGGGGATCGGCAGCGCGCTCATCAACGAAGTCAAAAAGCACTACGCCTGGCTCAGCCTGGAGGTGTACCAGAAAAACGTCCGGGCGGTAAATTTCTACCATGCGCAGGGCTTTCGCATTGAAGACTGCGCATGGCAGGATGAAACCCAGCATCCAACCTGGATTATGCACTGGTCGGCGGATCAAACGCCGTCAGCGTAAGCTCAGGCCCGGTATATTTCTCCAGCCACGCTAACGCCGTATTTCCGGCGCAACCATTACCGAGCCGCGATGTCGGGATATCTTTGGTCAGCACGTTCACCGCGCCGTTTTTACAGATACCTGACTGAGCATCGAGATCGGGCCACGCGCCTTCATGCAGACAGATAACCCCGGGACGGATACCGTCGGTCACCACTGCACCAGCCAGCACCTGACCGCGTGAATTCCACACCCGCACCAGATCGCCATCGGCGATATTACGCGCGCTCGCATCCTGCGAATGGATGATTAACGGTTCGCGATCCGCCACTGCGTACTGCGCGCGCAGCGACGTAGGGTTAAGCTGACTATGAAGACGATGAGCCGGATGCGCTGAAAGCAGTTGCAGTTGCCCCTCCTGCGCATTGCCATGCCACTCATCCGGCTCCAGCCACATCGGATGCGGCGGACAGTCCGGATAAGCAAAGCTGGCGATGGTCGGCGAATGAATTTCAATTTTACCGCTGGCGGTTTTCAACGGGTTCGCCTGTGGATCGTCGCGAAAGGCAGCGAAGCGGACGAAACGCGCGTTTTCCGGGTTTTCCGGCATTTCAATCAGCTTATTCGCCTGCCAGAACTGCGCGAATGGCGGCAGCGTCACCTGCTGAGCGGCCCCCCGCTGGGTGGCAATCTGGTAGAACGTCTCCAGCCACTGCAGATCGTTTTTACCTTCCGTAAAGCGCTCCCGACCACCCGTTTCCCAGCGTTCGCTGAGGTCAGCAAAAACATCAAAATCATCGCGCGCTTCATCGCGCGGTGCCACCACGCGCTTCATCGGTACCAGATGCTGGTTGCTGTAATCGCCGGTCATGGTCATATCATTGCGTTCAAACGAGGTGGTCGCGGGCAACACGATGTCGGCATGGCGCGCCGCCGCAGTCCAGAAGCATTCGGAAATAACGATAAGCTCCGGCTTCTGCCAGGCGCGGATCAGCCGGTTGGTGTCCTGATGATGGGTAAAGTTGGCACCGCCCGCCCACCAGATAAAGCGGATATCGGGGAAATGCCGTTCCATACCGTTATGCTGATAAGCCGCGCCGGGGTTTTCCAGCGCTTCAACGATGCGTGCTACCGGAATTTTTTCTACCGCATCGGTGCCTCCCGCCACGCAGCCCTGCATGGAAGCCAGCACCGCCGCACGGCGCGTCGGGTTGCCGCCGTTAGCAAAATGGTAGGAAAGGCCAAAACCCCCGCCCTTAGTGCCTATCTGACCTAGCATCGCGGCAAGGGTCACCAGCATCCAGTGTTTCTGCTCGCCGAACTGCTGGCGCTGCATACCCCAACCGGACATCAACATTGTCGTATTTTCGTGGAATAGTTGTGCCAGTTCGCGGATTTTATCCGCATTTACCCCGCAGATTTCCGCAGCCCATTCTGCGGTTTTTGGCGTGCCGTCGCTTTCTCCTTTGAGATAGCGGGCAAAAATCCCGTAGCCACTGGTACAGCGAGCCAGGAATTCATCGTCCTGCCAGCCGTTTTCCACCAGCGTATGGGCGATGCCGAGCATTAAGGCCACGTCAGTGCCCATATGCGGAGCGATCCACTCTGCCGCATCGCCAAAGAATGCCATGGTTTCCGATCGCATCGGATCGATGCAGATCACGCGCTTTCCGCTCTGACGCAGACGATCAAACCACGGGATCCCCTGCTCATCGGACGCATTCCAGGCGATTTTCAGCGTGTTTAGCGGATTCGCGCTCCACAACACCACTACATCGCTATGTTCCAGCACCAACGGCCAGCTGGTCTGCTGCTGGTAGACCTCATTACCACCCACCACATACGGCATAATCGCCTGCGCCGCGCCGGTGGAATAATCGCCCAGATGCCCGGTATATCCGCCCGCCAGGCTCATATAGCGCTGGAGCAGCGTCGCCGCTTTATGCAATACGCCGTTGGAACGCCAACCGTAGGACCCCGCGAAGATCGACGACGGGCCATAACTGTCACGAATACGCCGATGCTGAACATTAATCAGGTCCATTGCCTGCGCCCAGCTCACCCGCACGAACGCATCCTGGCCGCGCACGCCCTGCGGGCTATCCGGCGAGGCAAGAAATCCCTTACGTACCATCGGATAGCGTACGCGCGTTTTACTGTGTACCTGATCGCGCACTGCGGTTTGCAGGGAGTTAGTGAAAGGCGTATCAATCGCGCCACGGGATGAGATGACGTTTTCACCATCCGTTTCGACCAGCATTGGCCCCCAGTGGGCGGCGGTCAGGATGGTTTTGGTGGCAGATGAAATTGACAAAGCAGGCTCCTGGTCAGCGATAGCAGGTGTGGTGACGGCCTGTTATTAAGCCGTTCAATAGTATTTACAAATTGAGATGCGCTCTGCGGAATTTTCTCCGTCTTCGGACAACATAATCAACTGTCGTGGTTGCTGTGGCAAAGAATAAAAATAATTAAGGAAAGAAGCGAACGCATAATGGCGGGTTTCAGCACAATGCCGGACGCCAGGGGAATGGGCGAAACGTCCTCCTGGCCATTCACTCACAGCGGAGATGACAAGCACCTTTCATATTAACCGTGAACGGTACAGGCCACTGAACAGAACCAGGCAAAATGCTTGATATAGCGGATTTTCGCGCTAAGGTGTGTGCAGATTTCAGCAAAGGAAGCCACCATGGCGAAAGCGGCGCGAGCAACCATTAGCGATGTGGCGAAAGCCGCAAAAACCGGCAAAACCAGCATTTCACGCTATCTGAACGGCGAAAAACATCTGCTTTCCGACGATCTGCTGGGGCGGATTGAAAAAGCCATCGCCGAGCTTGATTATCGCCCCAGCCTGATGGCCCGCGGCCTGAAGCATGGCCGTACCCGGCTGATTGGCCTGATTATCGCCGATATCACCAACCCCTACTCCGTCAATGTGCTCAGCGGCATCGAGGCCGCCTGCCGTGATAAAGGCTTCACGCTGCTGGTGTGTAATACCAACAACGAAGTGGACCAGGAGCTTCACTATCTCGACCTCCTGCGCAGCTATCAGGTGGAAGGGATTGTGGTCAACGCGGTGGGAATGCGCGAAGACGGGCTTAACCGCCTGCAGCAGTCGGCGCTGCCGATGGTGCTTATCGACCGCAAAATTCCTGAATTCGCCTGCGATGTCGTCGGTCTCGATAACACCCAGGCCGCGACCACCGCCACCGAACATCTGGTGGAAAAAGGCTTTGAAGCATTGTTGTTCCTCAGCGAGCCGCTCGGCTCGGTCAATACCCGCCGCGAGCGCCTGAACGCCTTTCGTCAGACGCTCCGCCACCATGCCGATATTGTCGCGGAAAACGCCGAAGTACCGCTGAACGATAGCGCGATGCTGGATGACGTCCTGCGTCATTTCCACTCCCACCATCGTGGGATGCGTAAAGCGGTGATTTCCGCTAATGGGGCGCTGACCCTGCAGGTCGCGCGCGCCCTGAAGCGCGTTGGCCTGATTTGGGGCAGCGATATCGGGCTGCTGGGTTTCGATGAGCTGGAGTGGGCCGAGCTGGCGGGCGTGGGGATTACGACACTTAAGCAACCCACTTGGCAGATTGGTTTCGCCGCTATCGAGCAGGTCGTGCGGCGGATTAACGGCAGTAACGACCCGGTCTGTGAACGGGTGTTTTCCGGTGAACTCATCGTCAGGGGCTCCACCTCCCGCTAACGATCCTTCGTGATGGCGATCATAAATTAGACATACTGACCTTTTCTTTGGAACCGGTACCATATAGCGTAATAAATAACGCATCAGATAACCGCCGGGAGTTTATGGAATGGCCAGGAAAATTATTGTCGTTACCGCCGCTTACGGTAATGACCATGTTAAAGCGCTCGGCGGGCAGTCCGCCGTGCTGCCGTTTATCGCCGCTGCCGGGGCGGACGGCGTGGAAATTCGCCGCGAACTGTTCAGCGCCGATGAACTGAACCACCTGCCGTCGCTGGCCGCAGACATTGAGCGCCGTGGTCTGCTGGCTTGCTACTCAGCGCCGGAAGCCCTGTTTGCCCGCGATGGCGCGCTCAATCCGCAACTTCCCTCTCTCCTGCTGGAAGCGCAAACCCTTAATGCGCTGTGGCTGAAACTCTCGCTGGGCAACTTTAACCACCACAAGGAACTGGAAGCGCTGCGGGATATTCTGCGCGAAAGCGGGATGACGCTGGTGGTTGAGAACGATCAGACTGATTGCGGCCAGTTAGCGCCAATGCAACGCTTCAAAGCCGCCTGCCGGATTAATCAGCTGCCCATCACCCTGACCTTTGATATGGGCAACTGGTTGTGGGTCGGCGACTCGCCGGAAGAAGCCGCCCGCCATCTGGCGCCCGCCGTCAGCTATATCCACGTCAAAGCGGCTGAGCCGCATCATTCGCACTTTCGTGCCGTGCCGCCGGACGAAGCCGCCGACCGCTGGCTGACACTGCTCGACAACCTGCCCGCCGATGCCCCCCGCGGGATTGAATTTCCGCTGACCGGGCAGGACCTGACGGCCGTGACCCGCCGCTATGTCAACCTGTTACGCAAGGATTAAGTTATGCAAAAAACGTTGGATGTCATCACGATAGGCGAAGCTATGGCGATGTTTGTCGCCAGCGAAACCGGCGAACTGGCTGACGCTGAGCACTTTATGAAACGCGTTGCGGGGGCCGAACTGAACGTCGCCACCGGCCTTGCCCGTCTGGGTTTTCGCGTCGGCTGGGTAAGCCGCGTCGGCGAGGATAGCTTTGGCCGCTTCATCCTCAACACGCTGGCGAAAGAGGGAATCGACGCTGACGGGGTTAGCCTGGATCGCCGCTACGCTACCGGCTTTCAGTTGAAATCTAAAGTCGATAATGGAACCGATCCCATTGTGGAATATTTCCGTAAAGGCTCCGCCGCCAGCCATCTGTCGCCGGACGACTTTAACGAAGCGTACTTCGCCAGCGCCCGTCATCTGCACTTAAGCGGCGTCGCCGCCGCGCTGTCAGACAGCTCGTACGCGCTGCTGGAGCATGCTGCTCGTGCCATGAAAGGCCAGGGGAAAACCCTCTCATTCGACCCGAATCTGCGTCCGACGCTATGGAAAAGTACCGCCGAAATGGTCGGGCAACTCAACCGCCTCGCTTTTCAGGCCGACTGGGTGCTGCCTGGTTTGAAAGAAGGGATGATTCTGACCGGTCAGCAGACGCCCGAAGCCATCGCCGATTTCTACCTAACCCGCGGCGTACGCACGGTGGTGATCAAGACCGGTTCCGATGGCGCCTGGTATAAAACCGCTGACGGCGACCAGGGGGCGGTAGCGGCGATAAAAGTCGATAACGTCGTGGATACCGTCGGCGCAGGCGATGGTTTTGCCGTCGGCGTGATTAGCGCCCTGCTGGAAGGCAAGTCGCTGCAGCAGGCGGTACTGCGCGGCAACAAAATCGGTTCATTGGCCATTCAGGTCCAGGGCGATAGCGAAGGGTTGCCCACGCGCGAGGCGCTGGGCGAGTAAGCAACGCCCACGCAATGTACGGCCGTCCTGTACCCTACATGCAGCGCGGCGTAACCGATCTTTTCTAATGATAAATGTCACCTCACTCACAGAGGCAATCCTATGAATAGCTCGACAAATGCAACAAAACGCTGGTGGTATATCATGCCTATCGTGTTTATCACCTATAGCCTGGCATACCTCGACCGCGCTAACTTCAGTTTCGCTTCAGCAGCCGGTATTACTGAAGATTTGGGCATCACCAAAGGTATCTCTTCCCTGCTGGGGGCGCTATTTTTCCTCGGCTACTTCTTTTTTCAGATCCCCGGCGCGATTTATGCCGAACGCCGCAGCGTACGCAAACTGATTTTTATCTGCCTGATTCTGTGGGGCGCCTGCGCCTCGCTGACCGGGATGGTGCACAATATCCCGGCGCTGGCGGCAATCCGCTTTATTCTTGGCGTCGTAGAGGCGGCGGTAATGCCCGCGATGCTGATTTATATCAGCAACTGGTTTACCAAATCCGAACGTTCTCGCGCCAATACGTTCCTGATCCTCGGCAATCCGGTAACGGTGCTGTGGATGTCGGTTGTGTCCGGTTACCTGATTCAGTCTTTCGGCTGGCGGGAAATGTTCATCTTTGAAGGTGTACCGGCGATTATCTGGGCATGCTGCTGGTGGGTACTGGTGAAGGATAAACCGTCCCAGGTCAACTGGCTGGCGGAAAGCGAAAAAGCCGCGCTGCAGGAACAACTGGAACGTGAACAACAGGGCATCAAACCGATACGCAACTACGGTGAAGCTTTCCGCTCGCGTAACGTTGTGCTGCTGTGTATGCAGTATTTTGCCTGGAGCATCGGGGTTTACGGTTTCGTCCTGTGGCTACCGTCGATTATCCGCAGCGGCGGCGAGAATATGGGGATGGTTGAGGTCGGCTGGCTCTCTTCGGTTCCTTATCTGGCGGCGACCATCGCCATGATCGTGGTGTCATGGGCCTCCGATAAGATGCAGAATCGCAAGCTGTTTGTCTGGCCGCTACTGCTGATTGGCGGGCTGGCGTTTATCGGCTCCTGGGCCGTCGGCGCCCACCATTTCTGGGTTTCCTATTCGTTACTGGTGATTGCCGGTGCGGCGATGTACGCCCCATACGGGCCTTTCTTCGCCATCATCCCTGAAATGCTGCCGCGTAACGTTGCCGGGGGTGCGATGGCGCTGATCAACAGCATGGGCGCCCTGGGGTCTTTCTTCGGTTCCTGGTTTGTGGGCTATCTGAATGGCACTACCGGTAGCCCGTCCGCATCGTACATTTTTATGGGAGTGGCGCTTTTCGCTTCGGTATGGCTTACTCTGATTGTTAAGCCTGCTAATAATCAAAAAATTCCGCTTGGCGCACGTCACGCCTGAAACCTTCACATAATGGAGATCCGCATGAAGCCGTCAGTTATTCTCTACAAAACGCTTCCCGACGACCTACAACAGCGTCTGGAACAACACTTTACCGTGACTCAGGTGAAAAACCTGAATCCGGAGACCGTTTCACAACATGCCGCCGCCTTTGCTGAAGCGGTGGGTCTGCTGGGCGCCAGCGAAAAAGTCGATACCGCGTTACTGGAGAACATGCCGAAGCTTCGTGCAACCTCAACCATCTCCGTCGGCTATGACAACTTCGACGTTGATGCCCTGAATGCACGTAAAATATTACTGATGCACACCCCGACGGTGTTGACCGAAACCGTGGCCGATACCGTGATGGCGCTGATTTTAAGTACCGCGCGTCGGGTGGTTGAAGTCGCCGACCGCGTAAAAGCCGGGGAGTGGACGAAAAGCATTGGCCCGGACTGGTTTGGTAACGATGTGCATCATAAAACCCTGGGCATCGTCGGCATGGGGCGTATCGGGATGGCGCTCGCCCAGCGCGCGCATGCGGGTTTCGGCATGCCGATTCTCTACAACGCTCGTCGCCAGCACCCGCAGGCGGAAGAGCGGTTTAATGCCCGCTATTGCGATCTCGATACGTTGTTGCAGGAAGCCGATTTTGTCTGCCTGATCCTGCCGCTGACTGACGAGACGTATCACCTGTTTGGCAAAGCTCAGTTCGCCAGGATGAAGTCCTCCGCCATCTTTATTAACGCCGGTCGTGGCGCCGTGGTTGACGAGAAATCGCTGATTGCCGCCCTACAGGAAGGGAAAATTTATGCTGCCGGACTGGACGTGTTCGAACAAGAACCGCTGGCGAAAGATTCTCCGCTGCTAAGTCTGCCAAACGTCGTTGCGTTGCCGCATATAGGCTCCGCAACCCACGAGACTCGTTACAATATGGCGGCCTGCGCGGTGGATAATCTGATTGATGCCCTGAACGGCAAAGTCGAGAAGAACTGCGTTAATCCGCACGTGAAGTGAGAAACAGCAATCCCGGATAAAGCAGACGCCTTACCCGGGAGATCTGACCACTTAGCGCGTCGCGTTCACCGCCGCGGTCCACGCCTGATTAAAAGCCTGGTGCTGCGCGGGCAAGGGCCCGACCAGCGTATTATACTGGCTGGCCTGCTGTGAAGTCGGGAACTGAATGCCGTTGGCGACGAAGCTGACCTGCGTCCCCTGTTGGGCAATAAAATCACCGACCTGCACCAGTTGCCGGGTGAAGACCTGCGCCACCGGGATCAGCGGCTGCAGCGCATTCGCTGGCGTCGTCACGACTTTATTATAAACCTGGTCGAAGACCGGCTTCAGATCGTCGCTCTGTTTCAGCGCGCCGTGAGCGGCATCGGCCTGCATTTTTGCGTTTTCCAGTTGCTGGCTCAGAACGCCCAGCGCGCCGTTTGCCTGACGCAGCGGTTCGCGTTGAGTCACATAATCCTGCGGCACGCGAATCGCATTCACGCTATCCACCACCGGACGCAACCCCGCATCCATCGCCTGACTCACCTGCTGTGAATAACCGTAAATCACCGCGTAATCGGAAACGAAAGGTCCGAACTGTTTTTTCTGATCGGCGGTCAGCGTCGGCAGACGTTCGCCGCTACGCATTGCCGTATTTTGCAGGAAGTCGATGAACGCTTTGCGCTGATCGCCTTCTTTATCGAAACACCCACTCAGGCTAACCACCATTAACAGGGCTGCAATAGCCGCAAACCAGCGAGAGCAGGACTTTCCTGTCGCCATTTTTTTACTCCTTTCAGCCAAAAAAAGCGCAAACAGGCACACACGTGCCAGCCGCTGACAAGGATAGTCCAGGTCAGCCTTACAGGATACCTTTTCCTGACAATCTTCCCCCTTAAAAAGCAGGTATTCGGCCTTTGCGCCCCCACGACTATCGTCTGTTAAGTACATCACAATTACGGCTAGCGCTTAATGCTCGACAGAATTATTTAATTCGCTGATTTTATTTGATTTACTAACCCTTCCCTTCTGACGGCTCGCGAAAACGGACGATAATCGCACGCTTACCGGCTGACCTGCATTGCCTGAAACAGGGTTCGATGATTTTATTAAATGAGGCGATTAACGACACTTCGTTCGATAATCGCACAGACAATATCAATGACCGCGAGGGTGATAACAATAATCTATCTCTGTCCCCCGCTCAGCCTGCCAGGAATGCCGTATGAAGAAGACAACCATCGATATTCAGGCTTTTATCAATGAACATCCCTTCACGAAATACCAGTGGATGATTCTGGCCTTATGTTTTATCACCGTCGCGATGGACGGGTTCGATACCGCGATAATCGGCTTTATTGCCTCTGACCTTGTGCAGGAATGGGGGGTTGAAAAGTCGGCGTTGGGTCCGGTAATGAGCGCCGCCCTGGTGGGACTTGCCGTCGGTGCGCTGACCGCTGGCCCTCTCGCCGACCGCATCGGACGTAAGAAAGTGTTGATTATGTCGATCATGGTTTTCGGCGGCTTCAGCCTGCTGACCGCCTTTGCCACCAGCCTCAATCAGCTGACGCTACTGCGTTTTCTTACCGGTTTAGGGCTGGGGGCCGCGATGCCAAACGCCGCGACGCTGATGAGTGAATACGCGCCTGAACGACGCCGTGCCCTGATGGTCAACCTGATGTTTGTCGGTTTTCCGATGGGCTCGTCGATGGGAGGTTTCCTCTCCGCCTGGATGATCCCCCACTACGGCTGGCAGAGCGTACTGGTGCTTGGCGGCGTGATGCCGCTGCTGCTGGCGGTTGCGCTGCTCTTTCTCCTGCCGGAATCAGCACGGTATATGGTCGTTAAACAACAGCCTGCCCGGCGTATCGCCGCCGTTTTGCGCCGTATCGCGCCCGTTCCTGAGCAAGCCGAATTTGAGTTACGGGAAGCAGGACAGGTAAAAGAGAAATCGGCCATCGGGGTTATTTTCTCACCGCGCTATGCCATCGGTACCATAATGCTGTGCCTGACCTACTTTATGGGTCTGCTGATCTTTTATTTACTCACCAGTTGGCTCCCGCTGCTGATTCGCGAAACCGGCGCAACCATGAGCCAGGCCTCGATTATTACCGCGCTGTTCCCGCTGGGAGGCGGTATTGGCGTGCTTATCCTCGGCGCGTTGATGGATAAGATCAATCCGAACAAAGTGGTTGCCGTGGGCTGGCTGTTAACCGGAATATTCGTTTGCCTGGTTGGTTTCTCAACCCACAGCCTGCTGCTGATGGGGGTGATGGTCTTTATCGCCGGCAGCATTATGAACGGCGCGCAATCATCCATGCCTGCGCTGGCCGCCGGATTTTATCCCACACAGGGGCGCGCGACCGGTGTTGCCTGGATGTTGGGGATTGGACGCTTCGGCGGGATTCTTGGCGCGTTCAGCGGCGCTTTCTTGATGCAGGCCCAGCTCTCCTTCGAAACCATTTTCTCTCTGCTGGCGATCCCGGCCTTCTTGTCCGCCATTGCGCTGCTGGTGAAATACAAACTGGGTCAACAAAAGCCGCAGACGTTACCGCGTGAAGTTGATAAGCTGCAAAAAGCATAATCGGCAGGCCAGCGAGACAACGCTGGCCTTTATCCTTTTCTTCTTACCTATACGCTAAATAATTCGAGTTGCAGGACAAAACGGTTAACCGTTTTGAACGTCGCGAAGCGACGGCCCGTAGGCCGAGTTTGATGGATGAGACGCGTCACGCAAAAGCCAACACACCTGCAACTTGAAGTATGACCAGTTTATTTACAATAATTTTCTAACCTGGCTCATTTAGATACTAATCATCGCCTTACCTCACTCAGACAGCCCGTAAAAAAATCGGCGGATACATAATGACCAGGATAAGCATTCTTTGCGTTTTTTTTCCGACTATTCTTAAGAGGCTCTACAAAATTCACCCTCCGCCGTATGATAGAGAGGAGTTCTCAATGGAATATAAAGATCCTGCGTTCGAACTACTAAGCAGCCTGGAACAAATTATTTTTAACGATCAGGCTCAGACCGTTTCCCTGACGCATAAGCCCGCTGTATTCAATGAATTTGAACAACTACGCAAAGGCACCGGCTTGAAAATAGATGATTTCGCCAATGCCATGGGCGTCAGCGTCGCGATGGTAAAAGAGTGGGAATCAAGACGCGTAAAACCCTCGATCACTGAACTCAAACTAATGCGCCTGATACAGGCAAATCCTCAGCTTTCAAGACAACTTATTGACTCATGATCTCAAGTAAAGTTTGTTACGGTTAGCGGTCCTGGAAAGGACCGTTTTTATATCGCCGAAAAAAAAGTTTGCTATCACCGCCTGAAAATGCGTTAATGCTCCCCGGTTTGATGTAAAGACCACAGAGCATTCGAATAGAGCAGTCCTTCAAAGGTTATCCGTTGATAGATACCCCGGTAGTGAACTTTCCCTTTATCGCTTCAAATCTGTAGTCCAGACCATAACGCCGAAAGGCTCATTTATTTTTCTTAAAGGTAATTCACTATGTCCGGTAAAATGACTGGTATCGTAAAATGGTTCAACGCTGATAAAGGCTTCGGCTTCATCACTCCTGACGATGGCTCTAAAGACGTGTTCGTACACTTCTCCGCTATCCAGAACGATGGCTACAAATCCCTGGATGAAGGTCAGAAAGTTTCCTTCACCATCGAAAGCGGCGCTAAAGGCCCGGCAGCTGGTAACGTAACCAGCCTGTAATCTTAGCTTTATAAGCTCAGAATTGAAGATCCCTGCCAGTCGGCGGGGATTTTTTTTGCCTTTTTCCCCATAAAAAAACCTGCCAGATGGCAGGTCAGATTGCTGACAAAGTGCGTTTTTCCGGAATTGCCCGGTGGCGCTTCGCTTGCGCGGGCCTACGAAAAACCCATAACATGATGATATTATTGGTTTTACATGCCAGGTAAAGCGATAGCCGCCACCCGGCAGAAATGCGAGCACAATATCTAAATCAGGTTTGTCATCAGCCTCAAAACCTGCCAGATGGCAGGTTTTATTTTATTGCGACGAACTTACTGCAGCAGGGAAATATCCGCTACCTGCAGGAACAGATCGCGCAGTTTAGACAGCAACGTCAGACGGTTGATACGCACGTTCTGGTCTTCAGCGTTAACCATCACGTTTTCGAAAAACTCATCTACCGGCTCGCGCAAGGAAGCCAGTTCGATCAGCGCATCCTGGTAACGGCCTTCCGCGAAGTACGGCTGCAGTTTGTCGCGTAGTACCACCAGATTCCCCGCCAGTTTGATCTCCGCGGCTTCTTTCAGTACGGAAGCGTGGACGATATCGTTCAGCACTTCGTCGGACTTCGCCAGAATGTTGGAGACACGTTTGTTCGCCGCCGCCAGCGCGGAGGCTTCTTCCAGCGTGCGGAAGTGCGACACGGCCTTCATACGGGCATCGAAATCCGCCGGACGGGTCGGACGACGCGCCAGAACCGCCTGAATGGTGTCCACGGTGTAACCTTCATCCTGATACCAGGCGCGGAAACGACCGAGCATAAAGTCGATAACGTCATCCACCACATTCTCGTTGGTCAGCTTGTCGCCATACAGACGCGCGGCTTCTTCGGTCAGCGTTTGCAGATCCAGATTCAGGTTCTTCTCAACGATGATACGCAGCACGCCCAGCGCGGCACGACGCAGCGCGAACGGGTCTTTATCGCCTTTCGGATGCTGACCGATACCAAAGATACCCGCCAGCGTGTCCATCTTGTCGGCAATCGCCAGCGCGCAGGCAACCGGGTTAGACGGCAGGTCGTCACCGGCAAAGCGCGGCTGATACTGCTCATTCAGCGCGACAGCCACATCTTCCGCTTCGCCGTCATGGCGCGCATAGTGCATGCCCATCACGCCCTGCGTGTCGGTGAACTCAAACACCATGTTGGTCATCAGGTCACATTTCGACAGCAGGCCCGCACGGGTAGCGTGGTTAACATCCGCGCCAATTTGTGCGGCAATCCAGCCCGCCAGCGCCTGAATACGGTCGGTCTTGTCGCGCAGCGTACCCAGCTGTTGCTGGAACAGCACGGTTTGCAGACGCGGCAGGTTATCTTCCAGACGTTTTTTACGGTCGGTATTGAAGAAGAACTCGGCATCTGCCAGACGCGGACGTACCACCTTCTCATTACCGGAGATGATTTGCTGCGGATCTTTGGATTCGATGTTCGCCACGAAGATAAAGTTCGGCAACAGTTTGCCGTCTGCGGCGTAAACCGGGAAGTATTTCTGGTCGCCCTTCATGGTGTAAACCAGCGCTTCAGACGGCACCGCGAGGAATTTCTCTTCGAATGTCGCCGTCAGCACCACCGGCCATTCCACCAGCGACGTGACCTCTTCCAGCAGGCTCTCGCTCAGGTCAGCGTTACCGCCAATCTGACGCGCCGCTTCTTCTGCATCGGCTTTGATTTTCGCTTTACGCTCGGCGTAATCCGCAATCACTTTGCCGCGCTCACGCAGGATTTCAGGGTACTGATCGGCAGAGTCGAGGGTGATTTCCGGCTCGCCCATAAAGCGATGGCCGCGAATGACGCGATCGGACGGGATACCCAGAATCGTTGCCGGAATGAGCTTGTCGCCCAGCAGCAGCGTTACGGTGTGTACCGGACGCACAAAGTGAACGTCAGACGCGCCCCAGCGCATCAGTTTCGGAATCGGCAGCTTCGCCAGAGAGGTGGCAATCATGTTCGGTAGCAGCGCTTCGGTGCTTTCGCCTTTCACATGCGCGCGATACAGCAGCCATTCGCCTTTGTCTGTGGTCAGACGTTCAGCCTGATCCACGGTGATGCCGCAACCACGCGCCCAGCCTTCCGCCGCTTTACTTGGTTTGCCTTCCGCGTCAAACGCCTGGGCAATCGCCGGGCCGCGTTTTTCAACTTCGCGATCGGGTTGAGAAGCAGCAAGATTCGCCACTTTCAGCGCCAGACGGCGCGGTGCGGCGAACCACTCTACGTTGCCGTGTGCGAGGCCAGCGTTATCCAGCTCCGCAGTAACGTTCGCAGCAAAGGACTCCGCCAGGCTGCGCAGGGCTTTTGGTGGCAGCTCTTCAGTGCCGATTTCCACCAGAAAAGTTTTCTCAGACATGGCCGCCTCTTATTTGTCTTTGTTGCACATCGGGAAGCCAAGGGCTTCACGGGAAGCGTAGTAAGCTTCTGCCACTGCTTTGGTCAGGGTGCGAATGCGCAGGATGTAGCGCTGACGCTCGGTGACGGAGATGGCTTTACGCGCATCCAGCAGGTTAAAGCTATGGGCGGCTTTCAGAATACGCTCGTAAGCAGGCAGCGGCAGCGGGTTTTCCAGCGCCAGCAGTTGCTGTGCTTCTTTCTCATACTGTTCGAAACAGGTGAACAGGAAATCCACATCGGCGTATTCAAAGTTGTAGGTGGATTGCTCCACTTCATTCTGATGGAACACGTCGCCATAGGTGGTTTTACCCAGCGGGCCGTCGCTCCAGACCAGGTCGTAAACGCTGTCTACGCCCTGAATGTACATCGCAAGACGTTCCAGACCGTAGGTGATCTCACCGGTAACCGGCTTACACTCCAGACCGCCAACCTGCTGGAAGTAGGTGAACTGAGTTACTTCCATGCCGTTCAGCCACACTTCCCAGCCCAGACCCCAGGCGCCCAGCGTCGGGTTTTCCCAGTTATCTTCCACGAAACGGATATCGTGGATCGTCGGGTCCATCCCCAGCTCTTTCAGAGAACCGAGATACAGCTCCTGGATGTTATCCGGCGATGGCTTAATCACCACCTGGAACTGATAATAGTGCTGTAAACGGTTTGGGTTTTCGCCGTAGCGGCCATCGGTCGGACGACGAGAAGGCTGCACATAGGCGGTCGCCATCGGCTCTGGCCCCAGTGCGCGCAAGCAGGTCATTGGGTGAGAAGTCCCTGCGCCGACTTCCATGTCCAGTGGTTGAACAATGGTGCAGCCCTGACGAGCCCAGTAATCCTGTAAGGTCAGGATCAGGCCCTGGAAGGTCCTGGTATCAAACTTTTGCATATTATTTCGTGCTGGATACGTGTGGATTTAAAGGAAGGAGTCAGTATACCCGCTGGCTGCGAGATATACAGTATGAAACGGGATTGTTTAAGGAAAATTGCGGAAATTAACGCCGCCAGGTAGCTATTTAGCGCATCGAAAGATGCGAAAACTGACCGTCCTGATCAAAAGAGCAGATAAAACGCTCATTACGTTCAGTATGCCCTGAAAGCTCGTAGCTTCCCTGGAACTGGGCAAAATGGCTGACATCAATCTGCCCCACGCCTGTACGGTAACGAACGGCAGCATTGTCCTTGCACAGTTGTTCCATATTGAGGGTTATCTGTGGCGTTATCCGCGCGCTTTGTGTCTGCTGCGCTGGCGGAGGCGCCGTTTCGCTGCAAGCGGCAAGAAGGCACAACAGCAGTCCACAAAATACCGACTTCATCACCATTTTTTCTCGACCGCCTTGTTAGCAAGTTATTATCGTTAAGGTTATATGAAATAACATGATTATTGTGCGAATTGCGCCCCGCCCCGACAAGTCGATGGCGAAAAACTCAGATTATTCCACTGCGATGCCAGCGGATAAGAGCAGTCAGACCCTCTTTGGCAAGGGGATACCGAGGTACTGATGCAGGAAAAAATAAACTGGATTACCAATTTGCGCGGTATTGCCTGCCTGATGGTCGTGATGATTCACAGCACCGCGTGGTACATTACTCATCCGCACGCCATTAGCCTGCTGGCCTGGGATATGGCAAATTTGCTTAACTCGGCGTCCCGCGTCAGCGTGCCGCTGTTTTTCATGATTTCAGGCTATCTGTTTTTCTGCGAGCGCAGCGCTCGCCCCCGGCATTTTCTGCGCATCGCGCTTTGCATTCTCTTTTACAGCGCGCTATCGCTGCTCTATATCACCCTGTTCACCCATATCAACGTCGAACAGTCGCTGAAGAATTTGCTGCAAAAGCCGGTGTTCTATCATCTGTGGTTTTTCTTCGCCATCGCCGTGATCTATCTGCTTTCGCCGCTGATTCAGGTCAAACAGGTTAGTGGCAAAATGCTACTGGCGCTGATGCTGGTGACCGGCATTATCGCGAATCCGAATATGGTGGCGGTGAAAGCAGGGGGAATAACGTGGCTGCCGATAAATCTCTACATTAACGGCGATACCTTTTACTACGTGCTGTACGGGGTGCTGGGACGCGCAATCGGTATGATGGACACCGACAAAAAAGGACTGACGCCACTCTGTGCCGCCCTTTTCATCGCGGCAGTATGGGGCATATCACGCGGTACGCTGCACGAACTGCGCTGGCGCGGCGATTTTGGCGATACCTGGTATTTATACTGCGGCCCGGCGGTTTTTGTCTGCGCGATAACCCTGCTGACGCTGGTCAAAAATACGCTGAATACGCGCCCGATACCGATAATTGCGCCGATCGCGCGGCACTCCTTAGGTATTTACGGTTTTCATGCGCTAATTATCCACGCATTGCGCGCCAGCGGGCTGGAAATCACCCGCTGGCCGCTCCTCGACATTGCCTGGATATTCAGCGCAGCGCTGCTGGGAAGCCTGCTGCTATCAGCCCTGGTTCAACGGTTCGATCGCCGTCGCCTGTTGAGTTAAGCACAGGCGAAAGTATCAGGACATCAACGGTAAGAGCTGCTGATAAATCTGCCGGAAGGTTTCCCGACGCAGAGCGTAACGGGCAAAACGGTCGGCATCCGGACGATGGGCCTGCTCCAGAGGCAACTGCGGGAGCAAATCGGAGAAGGCGACATGTTTATGCAACGCCAGTTGCGCCAGTCTTGCCGCGCCAAGCGCCGGTCCAACATCTCCGCCGGTACGGAAATCAAGCTGCTGGCCGCTAATATCCGCCAGCATCTGCCGCCAGTACGCGCTGCGCGCGCCGCCGCCAATCAGAGTCACACTCTGCGGTTGAATGCCGCAGGCGTGAACCACATCCATGCCATCCGCCAGGGCATAACCGACGCCTTCCAGCACCGCTCGCGCCAGTTCAGCCGCACCATGCTGATGGGTCAGACCGAAAAATACGCCTTTCGCCTGCGGATTATTGTGCGGCGTGCGTTCGCCGGATAAGTAAGGCAGAAACCAGACCGGATCGACACCGTCATTCGCCGATTCCGCCGCCGCGAGTAGCGCGGGAACCGTGCCGAGACCGGTTAGCTTCGCAGCCCAATCGAGGCAGGACGCCGCGCTCAGCATGACCGACATCAAATGCCAGCGTCCGGGCAGCGCGTGGCAGAAACTGTGAACGGCGCTTTCCGGCTTGCTAAGAAATCCGTCGCTGACGGCAAAATAGACGCCGGAGGTCCCCAGCGACAGCATCGCCTGACCAGCATCCGCCATTCCCACACCAACCGCGCCCGCAGCGTTGTCGCCACCACCGGCCACCACCAGCGCTTCCGGCATATTCCATGATTGTGCGACCGCAGGGCGAAGCGCCCCCGTAACGTCACAGCCTTCGAACAGCGCCGGCATGTTAGCGCGGCTCAGGCCGCAAGCAGCGAGCATCTCGTCGCTCCAGTCACGGCGCGCCACGTCCATCCACATCGTTCCGGCCGCATCAGACATATCGCTGGCAAACTCGCCGGTCATCCGTAAACGTAAATAATCTTTTGGCAGTAAAATTTTATCGATCTGGCGGAAGATTTCCGGTTCATGGCGTTGAACCCACAGCAGCTTCGGCGCAGTAAATCCAGGCATCATCAGATTGCCGGTTATCTGCCGCGAGCGGCTGACTTTCTCTTCTAATAACGCGCACTCTTCGCCGCAGCGGCCGTCATTCCATAAAATCGCCGGGCGTAGAACGCGTTGTTGCTTATCCAGCAGCGTCGCGCCGTGCATCTGCCCGGCAATACCGACTGCTTTAACATCGCGCAGAGAGTGCTGCGCGCCCAGCGCTCTCATTGCGCTGTCCGTCGCCAGCCACCAGTGTTCGGGATCCTGTTCAGACCACAACGGATGCGGACGCGAGACGCTCAGTTTTTCGCTATGCGAAGCCACAACGTCTCCCTGCTCATTAAGCAGAATGGCCTTGACCCCCGAGGTGCCCAGATCAATTCCGATATACATACAGCCTCTCCTTAACTGGCGCGAATAAAATAGAGCCACTGTTATAACAAATGCCCGGACTGGCCGGGCATCATCATTAATTATCAAACAGATAACGGTTAACCACGTTCTCCAGCAGCTCCTGATGACCGCTGTGATGCTGCGGCGCCAGGTTGTGCTGAATCGCATACCGGGCAATATCGGCGAGATCCATCTGACCCTTGAGGATTTGCTGACCCAGTTCGCCATTCCAGCCGGCATAGCGTTTGGCGACACGCTTATCCAGTTCACCGCCTTCAATCATGCGGGCCGCCACTTTCAAGGCCAGCGCCATGGTATCCATCGCGCCAATGTGGCCGTAGAACAGATCGTATTTATCGGTGCTCTGACGACGAACTTTAGCATCAAAGTTCAGGCCGCCGGTGGTAAAGCCGCCCGCCTTAAGGATTTCGTACATCACCAGCGCGTTTTCTTCGACGCTGTTCGGGAACTGGTCGGTATCCCAACCCAGCTGCGGATCGCCGCGGTTCGCGTCGACAGAGCCAAACAGACCGAGGGCGATCGCCGTGGCAATTTCGTGATGGAAAGTATGGCCTGCCAGCGTCGCGTGGTTAGCTTCAATGTTCAGTTTGATCTCTTTTTCCAGGCCAAACTGCTTGAGAAACCCATACACGGTGGATGCGTCGTAATCATACTGATGCTTGGTGGGCTCCTGCGGCTTGGGCTCAATCAGCAGCGTTCCCTGGAAGCCAATTTTGTGTTTGTGTTCAACCACCATTTGCATAAAGCGGCCGATCTGTTCGCGTTCCTGTCTCAGGTCGGTATTCAGCAGCGTTTCATAACCTTCACGACCGCCCCACAGAACGTAGTTTTCGCCGCCCAGTTTATGGGTTGCCTCCATCGCCGTCACGACCTGCGTCGCCGCCCAGCTGAACACTTCAGGGTCCGGGTTTGTAGCCGCGCCAGCGCCGTAACGCGGGTGAGTAAAGCAGTTCGCCGTGCCCCACAGCAGCCTGACACCGCTCTGCTGCTGTTTCGCCGCCAGAACATCAACCATCTGCGCAAAGTTATTAACGTACTCTTTCAGCGACGCGCCTTCCGGAGAAACATCAACATCATGGAAACAGTAATAGGGAATGTTCAGTTTGTGAAAAAACTCAAACGCGACATCAGCTTTACGTTTCGCCATCTCCAGCGCTTCACCCGGCTGCTGCCACGGACGGTCGAAAGAACCGACGCCGAACATATCAGCGCCATTCCAGCAGAAAGTGTGCCAGTAGCAGGCCGCAAAGCGCAGGTGCTCTTCCATACGTTTACCCAGAACCAACTCATCCGGGTTGTAATGACGAAAAGCCAGTGGATTAGCGGATTTAGGGCCTTCATAACGAACGCGATCGAGTTGATCGAAATAGGTCTGCATAATGAGCTCCATATTCAGGGGTGCGGCGAGGAATAAGTCATAGCCCAATATAGAATTCTCTTTTTAGTTTCCTCAATTACGTTATTTCACACCGTAATTGAGAGAATCCACAAACGTGCGCCAGGTCGCAAAAATAATACCTGACGCTCTGATTTTGCTACTGACATATAGAGAGTACGATGAAATAGGCGGATCATTGATTATTAAAATAAGATCGCGATCATAAATTCACAAATAAACAAAATTTCATAACTCTAAAATAAGCATAGATAATTGCCAAGGTTCTTTCCTGGGTTAAGAATCCGCAGTGTCAATGTGTATCAGGCCGCTTCGTTTTATCGTTCGTTTATCCTGCACTCTACAGAAAAGGTGTTATTATTATGAAGATAAAGAACCTTTGTCTAACGCTCTGCGCCTCACTCCTCCTGACCAGCCTGTCGGGTATCGCGAAAGAAGTTAAAATAGGTATGGCTATTGATGACCTGCGTCTTGAACGCTGGCAAAAAGATCGCGATATTTTTGTCAACAAAGCAGAATCATTAGGCGCAAAAGTATTTGTTCAGTCAGCCAATGGCAACGAAGAAACGCAAATGTCGCAAATTGAAAATATGATCAATCGCGGCGTCGATGTTCTGGTTATTATTCCCTATAACGGCCAGGTACTGAGTAATGTCATTAAGGAGGCCAAACAGGAAGGAATTAAGGTCCTGGCCTACGATCGTCTTATTAATAATGCAGATATTGATTTTTATATCTCTTTTAATAACGAAAAAGTGGGGGAAATGCAGGCCCAAAGCCTGGTCGATAAAGTGCCTCAGGGCAATTATTTTCTGATGGGCGGGTCACCCGTTGATAATAACGCGAAGCTTTTCCGCGCCGGGCAAATGAAGGTCCTTAAACCCTATATTGATGCCGGGAAAATTAAGATCGTTGGCGATCAGTGGGTCGACGGCTGGTTGCCAGAAAATGCATTGAAAATCATGGAAAATGCCCTGACCGCCAACAATAACAAAATTGATGCGGTCGTCGCCTCTAACGATGCCACCGCCGGCGGCGCCATTCAGGCCTTAAGCGCCCAGGGGCTGGCGGGTAAAGTGGCGATTTCTGGCCAGGATGCCGACCTCGCCGGCGTGAAACGCATTATCGCCGGAACCCAGACGATGACCGTCTACAAGCCGATTACCACCCTTGCCACCACTGCGGCGGAGATCGCCGTCGAACTGGGTAACGATAAACAGCCGAAGGCCGACACCACGCTCAATAATGGGCTAAAAGATGTCCCATCACGACTGCTGACGCCTATTGAGGTGAATAAAGACAATATAGAGCAGACGGTAATTAAAGACGGCTTCCACAAAAAGAGCGAGCTGTGAACGCAGGCGCCCCTTTCCGGGGCGCTAACCTCATCCAGCCGGATATTGCTGATGCGGAGTAGATATGTCCTGGTTACTTGAAATGAAAAACATTAGCAAAACCTTCGGCACAGTGAAGGCGATTGATAATGTCAGCCTGCGGCTTAACGCCGGGGAAGTGGTCTCGTTATGTGGAGAAAACGGTTCAGGTAAATCCACACTCATGAAGGTACTTTGTGGGATATATCCGCACGGTACCTATGAAGGCGAAATTATTTTTTCCGGGGAAACCCTACGGCCTGGCCATATTCGCGATACCGAACGCAAAGGGATCGCCATCATTCATCAGGAGCTGGCGCTGGTAAAACATCTGACGGTCCTGGAAAATATTTTCCTCGGCGTGGAAATTTCCCGCCATGGTCTGCTGGATTATGAAACCATGACCTTACGCTGCGAGAAGCTGCTGGCCCAGGTCAATTTATCCATTTCTCCTGATACTCGCGTCGGAGATTTAGGCCTCGGCCAGCAGCAGCTGGTTGAAATAGCCAAGGCATTGAACAAGCAGGTGCGGTTGTTAATACTTGATGAACCCACCGCCTCCTTAACCGAACAAGAAACGGCGATTTTGCTGAACATTATTCGCGATCTGCAAAACCACGGTATCGCCTGTATTTACATTTCTCACAAACTCAATGAAGTCAAAGCCATCTCTGACACGATTTGCGTCATTCGCGACGGACAGCATATCGGCACTCGTCATGCTGACGGCATGAATGAAGATGACATTATCACCATGATGGTTGGTCGGGAGCTTACCGCCCTCTATCCAAATGAAGCCCACAGCTGCGGTGACGAAATCCTGCGAGTGGAAAATTTAACCGCCTGGCATCCGGTCAACCGCCATATTAAACGGGTCAACGACATCTCTTTTTCATTACGCCGTGGTGAAATTCTGGGCATCGCAGGGCTGGTTGGCGCGGGGCGCACCGAAGCGGTTCAGTGTCTGTTTGGCGTCTGGCCGGGCCGCTGGCAGGGAAAAATCTTTATTGACGGCCAGCAGGTCAACATTCACACCTGCCAGCAAGCCATCGCGCAGGGCATTGCCATGGTGCCTGAAGACAGAAAAAAGGACGGTATCGTGCCGGTGATGGCGGTAGGCAAAAACATCACCCTCGCCGCCCTGAATCAGTTTACCGGCCCGATGAGCAGCCTTGACGACGCCGGCGAGCAGCACTGCATTCAGCAATCCATCCAGCGCCTCAAAATCAAAACCTCCTCACCGGAGCTGGCGATCGGTCGTCTCAGCGGCGGCAATCAGCAAAAGGCAATACTCGCCCGCTGTCTGCTGCTGAACCCACGCATTTTGATTCTTGATGAACCCACCCGCGGCATTGATATCGGTGCCAAGTACGAAATTTACAAGCTGATTAACCAACTGGTGCAACAGGGGATTGCCGTCATCGTCATTTCATCCGAGCTGCCCGAAGTGCTGGGACTAAGCGACCGGGTGCTGGTAATGCATGAAGGCAAACTGAAAGCCAATTTAATCAACCAGAACCTGACCCAGGAACAGGTGATGGAAGCCGCGCTGAGGAGCGAACGCCATGTCGAAGAACACGTCGTCTGAAATCAAACTCACCCCATCCGCCTCAGGCGCGCTGTCCGGACTCAAAGGGATGAACCTCCAGGTCTTCGTGATGATCGCCGCTATCGTGGCGATTATGCTGTTTTTCACCTGGACCACCGAAGGCGCTTATCTGAGCGCGCGCAATATCTCCAATCTGCTGCGCCAGACCGCCATCACCGGTATTCTCGCGGTTGGCATGGTATTTGTGATTATTTCCGCTGAAATCGATCTCTCCGTCGGATCGATGATGGGCCTGCTTGGCGGCGCGGCGGCGATTTTTGACGTCTGGTTCGGCTGGCCGTTACCGCTGACGATCGTGGTCACCCTGGCGCTTGGCCTGCTGCTGGGCGCCTGGAACGGTTGGTGGGTCGCCTATCGCAAAGTGCCTTCGTTTATCGTTACTCTCGCCGGTATGCTGGCGTTTCGCGGTATTCTGATAGGTATCACCAACGGGACCACCGTCTCCCCCACCAGCGCGGCAATGTCGCAAATTGGTCAAAGCTACCTGCCTGATGGTATTGGCTTTGCTATCGGCGTGGCAGGAATGGCTCTCTTTATCATCTGGCAATGGCGCAGTCGCATGCGGCGTCAGGCGTTAGGGCTGGCAACGCCGGCATCGGCCTTGACCGTGGGTCGCCAGACAATGACCGCCATTATCGTGCTGGGCGCTATCTGGCTGCTCAATGACTATCGCGGCGTACCGACGCCGGTACTGATTCTCACCGCGCTGCTGCTCGCCGGGATGTTTATGGCCACACGCACTGCTTTCGGGCGGCGCATCTACGCTATCGGCGGCAATCTGGAGGCCGCGCGTCTATCTGGTATTAGTGTTGAACGAACCAAGATGGCAGTATTTGCCATTAATGGCCTGATGGTGGCTATCGCCGGACTCATTCTTAGTTCGCGTCTGGGAGCCGGCTCGCCTTCTGCCGGTAACATCGCGGAACTGGATGCCATCGCCGCCTGCGTCATCGGTGGTACCAGCCTCGCGGGCGGCGTAGGCAGCGTTGCGGGGGCCGTAATGGGGGCGTTTATTATGTCCGCGCTGGACAACGGCATGAGCATGATGGACGTCGCCACATTCTGGCAGTACATCGTTAAAGGCGTCATTTTATTGTTGGCGGTATGGATGGATTCAGCAACGAAACGACGCAGTTGATAGTGGCGCGTTTCTCTTCTCCCTCGGGCCGCTTCGAGGGAGCGTTCAACAATAAACCTGCCCAGGTTCAAAAGAACAAGCAAAATCGTCCTCACAGGGAGATCTCTTAGGTGCTGATCGCTTGAAATAACCCGGGCATTGGCCAGTATTGTATGGTCGGTAAGAGAGACCAGGAACAACACTATGTTTGAAAAGCGCCATCGTATTACGCTGTTATTCAATGCCAATAAAGCCTATGACCGACAGGTCGTTGAAGGGGTCGGTGAATATTTACAGGCATCGCAACTGGAATGGGACATCTTCATTGAAGAAGATTTCCGCACGCGAATTGAAAATATTAAGGAATGGTTAGGTAATGGCGTTATTGCCGATTACGACGATCCGGAAATTGAAAATCTGCTGATCGACGTTGATGTGCCGATTGTCGGCGTTGGCGGCTCTTTTCATCGCCCGGAATGTTATCCGAACGTTCACTATATCGCCACCGACAACGCCGCACTGGTTGAGAGCGCCTTCCTCCACCTGAAGGAAAAAGGCATCAACCGCTTTGCTTTTTATGGTCTGCCCGCCACCAGTTGCAAAGGCTGGGCGGCCGAGCGCGAGCATGCTTTCCGTCAACTGGTGGCCAGAGAGAAGTATCGCGGCGTGGTGTATCAGGGGCTCGAAACCGCGCCGGAAAACTGGCAGCATGCGCAAAATCGCCTCGCTGACTGGCTGCAAACGCTACCGCCGCACACCGGCATTATCGCCGTCACCGATGCCCGCGCGCGCCACATATTACAGGCCTGCGAACTGCTGCATATTCCGGTGCCGGAAAAACTGTGCGTTATTGGCATTGATAACGAAGAGCTCACCCGCTACCTGTCACGCGTCGCCCTGTCGTCCGTTGCCCAGGGCACCCGCCAGATGGGCTATCAGGCAGCAAAACTGCTGCACCGTCTGCTGGAAAACGAAGAGTTACCCCTTCAGCGTCAGCTTATTCCACCGATGCGGGTGATCGGCCGCCGCTCCACCGATTACCGCTCGCTGTCCGATCCGTCAGTGATTCAGGCGATGCACTATATCCGCAATAACGCCTGCAAGGGGATCAAAGTTGAGCAAGTGCTGGATGCCATCGGTATCTCTCGCTCCAATCTTGAAAAACGCTTCAAAGAAGAAGTGGGCGAGACGATTCATACGGTGATCCACAGCGAAAAGTTAGAAAAAGCACGCAGCCTGTTGGTTTCCACCACTCTGTCGATTAACGAGATCTCACAGATATGCGGCTACCCATCGCTGCAATATTTCTATTCGGTCTTCAAGAAAGAGTACGATGTAACGCCGAAGGAGTATCGCGACCGGCATAGCGAAGTGATGATGTAGAACACAAAGAAAAATGCCCGCGCTTACGCGTCGGGCATTAAACCTGTATCAGTGATTACATATGGGCGGCAATCAACCGCTGGTTATCCTGATACATGGCGAAGAGATAGTTGTTGTAACTCGACCCTCTGGTCGAATAGCCCTTCAGCTTATGAATCATCGTGCTGGCGGTCAGCTCTTGATCGGCCTTACGCATTTGCGCCCGCGATTTACGGAACGACGAATAAGCCGGATGCGTATTCAGATTTCTCACATACGCCTGAACGGACTGCTCAATAGAATCAAACTGAGAGTAGCCCTTCATCGCGCCACGACAGTTACCGCCGCCACACTTCATGCCAAACAGATTATTATTAACCCGCGCCAGTTTGGATGTTCCCCAGCCGCTTTCCGCCGCCGCCATCGTTGCCACCATGCTGGTCGGAATAATATCGACGCGCTCAAGCAGCGAGTTCCATGGAATATGGCGAGTATTGCCTGACCACTTCACTTTATAACGTGAGGCGATCTCTTTCAGACGCGCACGCTCAACCGGCGACCAGCGAACATCGTACTGCTTAGAGACAAGCCAGTTACGATCGGCGGTGATCATCTGGTTTTGCTTCGTAATATAAGGCATTACCGTCCGGAGAAACGCCCTTTTCCTTGGTGTCCCGGAAGGGTATTTTCGCAAATCAGGAAGTGAACTGCTCTTTACACTATTGCGAGAATACTCTTGTTTACTGCTTACCTTACTAACTTTAACGGCACTTTTCTTCTTGATAACTGAGGCTTTATCACTCGTTGTTGCTGTGTGCGTTACTGCCAGCACACTACCTGAAAATAGACAGGTAAATAACATGAGTATCGTAGCCCCATATCGTCGTATGGGAGTCGATATCATTAGGTCTCCTGGTCGGATACACTCATTCCAACGCCTTATTTTTCATAAAAATAGATAAACGAATCGCGAATAGTATCAAAAATACCCAGATCGCGCACCCTCAGAAATAGTCCAATTCTGAAAAGCTGTCACCTGAAATGGATTTCTGCACCGCTATAAAGAGGCAAAAATGCTAGCGCCATCTCATTTTTGCTTATTTTTTGAGCGAGATCACTCACCCCTTTTCATCCTCCCTGAAAAATCGCAGGCGGGATGAGTTCATCAAACGAGCTGACGCGCAAACTGAGCAAAACACCGCTTACAGGAACTCCGGAATGAAACTCGTAGCGCTTGCACCGTTATTGTTGCCTGGGATGGCCTTCGCCGCCTGGACAACCGCCGATTTCCCCGCCTTTACCGGAGAAGGTACCGGCAGATTTATCAGTCAAACCGAGGTAACAAAGGGAACGCGGCCGCTGCGCATTAATGATAGTCAGCAGTGCTGGCAGCCTGCTGGCGCGATAAAACTTAACCAGATGCTCTCTCTGGAGCCCTGTCGTGATACGCCGCCACAATGGCGTGTGTTCCGCGATGGCCGCTATACCCTGGAAGTCGATACCCGCTCGGGTACACCGACCCTGATGATCTCGCTGGCAGAGAAACAGGTTTCCGCCACCGCGCCCCAGTTGAAGCAGTGCCCGAAATGGGATGGTAAACCGCTGACCATTGACGTCAGCAAATCCTTTGCCGAAGGCAGTAAAGTTCGCGATTTCTACAGCGGTAATATCACGACCGTAAAAGGCGGTAAAATTACCCTCCAGCCAGCACTTAACAGCAATGGTCTGCTGCTGCTTGAGCGCGCAGAGACGCAAACCGCCGCGCCGTTCAACTGGCACAATGCGACGGTCTATTTCGTCCTGACCGACCGCTTTGTTAACGGTAATCCGGCTAACGACAATAGCTATGGCCGCCACAAAGATGGCATGCAGGAAATCGGCACCTTCCACGGCGGCGATCTGCAAGGCTTGACCAGCAAACTTGATTATATCCAGCAGCTCGGCGTCAATGCCCTGTGGATTAGCTCACCGCTGGAACAGATCCACGGATGGGTTGGCGGCGGCACCAAAGGTGACTTCCCCCACTATGCCTATCATGGCTATTATCCCCTGGACTGGACAAAACTGGACGCCAATATGGGTACAGAAGACGATCTCCGTCGTCTCGTCGATGAAGCCCACAAGCGGGGGATACGTATTCTGTTCGACGTGGTAATGAATCACACCGGTTATGCGACCCTGGCCGATATGCAGGAGTATCAGTTTGGCGCGTTGTACATTCATGGCGATGAGTTGAAAAAGACCCTCGGCGCCCACTGGACCAACTGGACGCCTCACGCAGGCCAGAGCTGGCACAGTTTTAACGATTACATCAACTTCAGCGATAAAACCGGATGGGAGAAATGGTGGGGGAAAAAATGGATCCGCACCGACATTGGTGACTACGATAACCCCGGCTTTGATGACCTGACGATGTCGCTGGCCTTCCTGCCGGACGTGAAAACCGAATCTACAGAGCCTTCTGGTTTGCCAAATTTCTATCGTCATAAACCGGACACCGCAGCGAAAGCGATCCCCGGCTATACGCCGCGCGATTACCTGACCCACTGGCTCAGTCAATGGGTTCGCGATTACGGCATCGACGGTTTCCGCGTTGATACCGCTAAACACGTAGAACAGGCCGCCTGGCAGCAATTAAAAACCCAGGCCACACAAGCGCTGGCTGAATGGAAAAGCGCCAACCCGGGTAAAGCGCTGGATAAGGCGCCGTTCTGGATGACCGGCGAGGCCTGGGGTCATGGGGTGATGCAGAGCGATTATTATCGCCACGGCTTTGATGCGATGCTGAATTTTGATTATCAGGATCAGGCGGCAAAAGCGGCAAGCTGCATGGCCAATATGGATCTGACCTGGCAACAAATGGCGGATAAATTGCAGAATTTCAATGTATTAAGCTACATTTCCTCTCACGATACCAGCCTGTTTCGTGAGGGTGGCAGTTCCGCAGCGGAACTGCTGCTACTGGCGCCAGGCGCAGTGCAAATATTCTATGGCGACGAGTCCTCACGGCCATTCGGCCCGACCGGATCCGATCCGCTACAGGGCACGCGTTCAGATATGAACTGGCAGGATGTCAGCGGCAAGGCCGCACGCAGCGTCGCCCACTGGGAAAAACTGGGCCAGTTTCGCGCTCGTCATCCAGCCATCGGCATGGGTAAACAAACCACACTACCGATGGCAAAAGGCTACGCTTTTATCCGCGAATACGGTGATGACAAAGTAATGGTGGTATGGGCTGGACAGCAGTAACTTGCTGCCCCGCGACACCCCGGCTATCGGGGCGTTTTATCAGAATAAACATCTAAAAATAGACGATATATAAGAATAAAAACAAAGCATCATCCTGATACTTCGATTTGCACACTGTCTGCGCTGGCGTTATGGTTACCCACTTTCCAGGGATACCGATAGACTAATCGCGATGACATTTTCACTTTTTGGCGACAAATTTACCCGTCACTCGGGCATTACCCGCCTGATGGAAGACCTTAATGACGGCCTGCGCACACCGGGCGCTATTATGCTGGGCGGCGGCAATCCCGCACAGATTCCGGAAATGAATGATTACTTCCATAGCCTGCTGGCCGACATGCTAAATAACGGCAAAGCCCTTGATGCGCTGTGCAATTATGACGGCCCGCAGGGTAAAAGCGAGCTGCTCTCCCTGCTGGCGAAAATGCTGCGCGAGGAGCTGAGCTGGGAGATTGAGCCACAGAATATTGCACTAACAAATGGCAGTCAGAGCGCATTTTTCTACTTGTTTAACCTCTTTGCTGGCCGCCGGGCGGATGGAACTACCCGTAAGGTCCTGTTTCCGTTGACGCCTGAGTACATCGGCTATGCCGATTCCGGCCTTGAAGAAGATCTGTTTGTCGCGACTCGTCCAAATATCGAACTGCTGCCGGAAGGCCAGTTTAAATACCATGTGGATTTCGAGCATTTGCAGGTGACGGACGAGACGGGAATGATCTGCGTCTCCCGTCCTACCAATCCGACCGGTAACGTCATTACCGACGATGAGCTGATCAAGCTGGATGCGCTGGCTAACCAGCGCGGTATCCCGTTGGTTATTGATAACGCCTACGGTGTTCCGTTCCCGGGGATCATTTTCAGCGATGCCCGGCCGCTGTGGAACCCAAACATCGTCCTGTGCATGAGCCTCTCCAAACTGGGTCTGCCGGGTAGCCGCTGCGGGATTATTATTGCCAACGAAAAAACCATCTCCGCCATCAGTAATATGAACGGCATTATTAGCCTCGCCCCCGGTGGTATAGGGCCTGCAATGATGTGTGAGATGATTAAACGCAACGATCTGTTGCGACTTTCGGAGACGATAATTAAGCCGTTCTATTTCCAGCGTGTCCAGGAAACTATCGCCATTATTCGCCGTTATCTACCGGAAGATCGTTGCCTGATCCACAAGCCGGAAGGTGCGATTTTCCTCTGGTTGTGGTTTAAGGATCTGCCCATTTCCACCGAGCTGCTGTACCAGCGCCTGAAACAACGCGGTGTTCTGATGGTGCCGGGCGACTACTTCTTCCCGGGGCTGGATAAGCCATGGCCACATACGCACCAGTGCATGCGCATGAACTATGTGCCAGACCCGGAGAAGATTGAAGCGGGGGTGAAGATCCTTGCCGAAGAAGTTGAACGCGCCTGGCGTGAGCAGGACGCGTAATGACGCATCATGTAGCCCGGAATTGAGGAATATTCCCGGTTTGCGCTACGCTTAACCGGGCTACGGAAACACGTTGCTGGACACTACATCGCCAGCGCCATTCTCTGGCGGCGTTCGGCGCTCATTCTTTCCAGCTCCATCGGCTCCATACAGTGCAGCGCCTGGGTCGGGCATGCTGCCACGCAAGCCGGGCCCTCTTCGCGATGGCTGCACAAATCGCACTTCAGCGCCTGGATGCCCTCATCCATCCACATCACGGTCATCGCCCCGTAAGGACACGCCACCATGCAGCTTTTACACCCAATACAGCGGCGCTGATCCACCCGCCAGACCGCGTTTTCACGCTGAATTGCACCCTCAGGACACACATTCGCGCAGGGGGCATCCTCGCACTGATGGCACAGCGTCGCAGTCGAGAAACTATCGCTTTTCACCACGCGGATCCGCGGCATAAAGCGCGTTGGGGTTACGCCAGAACAGTCCTGATCCTGCTGATGGGACACCACGCAGGCAACTTCACAGGTACGGCAACCGATGCACTTTTGCGCATCTGCGATAATAAACCGATTCATCCTTGCTCCATTGTGGATAAAAATGCAGAGTGCCAGAAAAAAACCCTCGCGCGCCTTGATCCTGAATGGAGTCAGCCGCTTTTTTGGCAAACGCGATACAAAATTTGTTTCCTGCGCCGTATTAATATGCTCTGTGTAGCCCACTTTCTCGCTGGCAATGATGAAGTGCGGCTCTTTTGCCAGTATTGAAGCGAAAATGGGCAGATGAGGCGTTATAAAGAGAACACAGAAAGCGAGATCTTGTTCGAAGAACTGCCTCTCCTGGCCGGGCATCTCTGCCCGGCCAGGGGCTTCACGCTTAAAACAGTCCCTGCGGTTTCTCCGAATAACTCACCAGCAGACACTTGGTTTGCTGGTAGTGATCCAGCATCATCTTATGTGTCTCGCGCCCAATCCCCGACAGCTTGTAGCCGCCAAATGCGGCATGCGCCGGATAGGCGTGATAGCAGTTAGTCCATACGCGTCCGGCCTGAATTCCACGCCCCATTTTATAAGCCAGATTGCCGTTTCGGCTCCAGACCCCGGCACCGAGGCCGTACTGAGTATCGTTGGCGATTTCCAGCGCCTCCTCCATCGTTTTAAAGGTGGTGACGGCCAGCACCGGGCCAAAGATCTCCTCCTGGAAAACACGCATATTGTTGTTACCAAACAGGACGGTGGGCTCAAGATAATACCCCTCCTTCAGTTCACCTTCCTGTTGTTTACGTCGCCCGCCGGTCAGCACATCCGCGCCCTCTTTCTTACCGATATCAATATAATTGAGGATCGTTTCCAGTTGACCATGGGAAACCTGCGCGCCCATCTGCGTCACACTGTCCAGCGGGTTACCGCAGCGAATGCTCTCCACGCGGCGAATTGCCCGTTCCATAAAGCGTTCATAAATAGATTCCTGCACCAGTGCCCGACTCGGGCAGGTACAGACCTCCCCCTGGTTAAAGGCAAATAATGCAAAACCTTCCAGCGCCTTATCGAAGAACGAATCCTCTTCGTCCATGACATCGGCAAAGAAGATATTCGGCGATTTACCGCCCAGTTCCAGCGTAACCGGAATAATGTTTTGCGTGGCGTACTGCATGATCTGCTGTCCGACTTCCGTCGAACCAGTAAAGGCAACTTTTGCTATGCGCTTCGAGGTTGCCAGATATTCACCAATCTCGCCCCCCGCGCCATTCACAACGTTAACCACGCCAGGAGGGAGCAGATCGCCAACGATCTCCATCAGCAACAGGACCGAAAGGGGCGTCAGACGCGCCGGTTTAAGCACCACGCAGTTGCCCGCCGCCAGCGCTGGCGCCATTTTCCAGCTCGCCATCAGCAGGGGGAAGTTCCACGGGATAATTTGCCCGACCACGCCAAGCGGTTCATGGAAATGATAGGCGACGGTTTCGCTGTCCACTTCGCTGATCCCGCCTTCCTGAGCACGAATACAGGAGGCAAAATAGCGGAAATGATCAATTGCCAACGGCACATCAGCCGCGATGGTTTCACGGATCGGCTTACCGTTATCCCAGGTTTCGGCCGTCGCCAGCAGCTCTAAATTTTGCTCCATACGATCGGCAATCTTGAACAGAATCGCCGCGCGATCCTGTACGGAAGTCTGGGCCCATTTATCTTTCACTTTATGGGCAGCGTCGAGGGCAAGGTCAATGTCCCTTTTACCTGAAGAGGCAACTTCACAGAGCGGCTGCCCGGTGACCGGCGTCAGATTCTGATAGTACTCACCGTCGGCAGGCGCTACCCACTCCCCACCAATGAAGTTGTCATAGCGAGCCTTTAATTTCAGAGGGAATCCATATTCACCGGGTTGAATATGTGTTGCAGGGGAATTATTTGTCATGGACGTCTCCTTGCAGTAGGGGTATAACGATGGCGAGATATTCGCCAATTGATTACAGCATTACGACTGCGGTCACGTTATTCGGAGTGGCCGATATTGATGTACCGGGTGGGCCTTACCATTTATCCAGCCTGAGCAAACATCCCCTTCACAGGCCTCGCCATCCGCCAGTTAATGGCATCGCGCAACGAGAGATCGCGACGATTTCGGCATGCCCATCATAAATAACGCTGAAATATCGAATGCCTGAAATGCATTCTGAATATTTCAGTCATGCCTGATTTTTTCGACTTATCATCCGTAGCAATGAATGTGTGGCGCAAACGCCTTTCCACCATGGTATTCATTGTTTCTATTAATGAACCGGCGTCGATTACATTCGAGGAAGGAATAAAAAATGTTGAAGCAGCCATTGTACTATCCTCAATCACTGCAATTAGACAGGCAGAATACGAGTGAATATTCTTTAAAAACGTGATCGTTGTTATTATTTAACGTTCTGATAATATAAAAGGCACATTAAGTTCATATTTTAATGTGCCTGTTGAGAAAATGTGCGGGTATTTCCCCCGGCTGACGCCTTACCCATCATGGGAAGCCAACAATATCATCATGTTATGAATTTCACTCAGGCCCGAGCCAGCGGCGCTGGTTACAGGGCAATGCGATAAAAGCACGTTTTATCAAACATCTTAAATTAATCGTTTCCTCGTTTAACCGGAAATAGTAACGCATCACGTAATAAATGATCGTTGCCACGACGGCGGGTAAAACCGATGCGGTCAAAATATTCCAGGATCTGAATAGCGAGCTTTCGTCCTACTCCCAATCGATCGCGAAAATCGGCCGCGCAGGTAGACCCCCTTTCCTGATCCAGTTCGCGGATCATTCTGGCGAACGTCACAATCCGATCGTTACGGTAGTAGCGATCTTTGACGATCGCGGTAATCATCCCCTGCTGCGCCGCCTGGCGTAACACTGCGCGCATTAATGCCTCTTCAACGTTAGCCTCCCGCGCCAGATCGCGAACCCACCAGGGTTCATCAGCAAACAGCCCGGCAACCCGCAGCCAGATCACCTGCTGCTCGTCGGTAAACCCCGCCTTATGATCCGGTAAATGCAGCCAGCCGTGGTGACTATGGACCATTCCGCTTTCGCGCATCTGCTCAATCAGCAGCAGCACCAGGGCTTCATCTTCCATCGGCAGCGCAATACGCCGCAGACGCTCGCGGCCCGGTCCCGGCTCATCGCGATGCTGGTCATGATAACGCGCCAGGGCGTCGAGCAGTTTCCGCTGCCAGCGCGCAGCCAGTGGCGCGCTGAGTAAACGATTCCCCGCCTGCAGATAGTCAGGACGGTGACTTAGCGCCTGTAGCCCCTCGTCGCTGAGCTGACGCGCCCAGGCAAAATCATCAAGATGAACCGCATCACGTTGCAGATGGATCTCCAGCGCGCTGGCATCATCGCTTTGCGCAGCGGCCAGCGTGTGCAGCCACTGTATGTATTCTGCCTTACGCTTGCCTCGTCGCGGCGGATTGAGCGTCACCACCCGCGCGCCAGCCAGCGTCTGACGGGCGGAGATATCGCGCAGCACCAGACGATCGTTATCCGCCAGCCACAGCGGGCAGTCGAAAACCAGTTCCGCCAGCGCCCCCTCCAGCAGTGACACGCGGCCAGTGATATGGCTGGCTGCATGATGGATATGTAGCGGTTGCCACTGACCGAGCGGCGTGTGGCACTGCAGCTCGACAATTACGCGTTCGCTGGCTTCCGGTGGCTGTACGGAAAGCAGCCAGTCGCCGCGATTCAGTTGCTCTTTTTGCGCATCACCCACAATATTCAGGGCAATGCGTTGGCCCGCCTGGGCCTTCCCGACCGACTGATTCTGCGCATGCAGACCACGCACGCGCATCGGCTTATCCACACCAGTCAGCCACAGCGTATCCCCCACATTCACCTCGCCGGAAAGCGCCGTTCCGGTGACCACCAGACCCGCGCCTTTTACGCTAAACGCCCGGTCGATAGCAAGGCGGAAACGCTGATGCTGCGGATGCGGCCGCGCGGAAAGTCGCAGTAAATGATCGCGTAGTTCGGCAATGCCCTGGTTTTCCGTCGCTGCGGTAACAAACAGGCTCGCAGCAGTAAAACCGAATTCGGCCAGCACCGCGTCGATTTCCCTTTTCACTTCCTCAACCCGCCCGGCCTCAACGCGGTCAGATTTGGTGAGCGCGACCGTTAACCTCGGCTTACCCGTAAGCTGAAGGATCGCCAGATGTTCACGCGTCTGCGCCATCACCCCATCATCACAAGCCACCACCAGCAGCGCATGATCGATGCCGCCGACGCCAGCCAGCATGTTGGACAAAAACTTTTCATGACCCGGCACGTCAATAAATCCCAGCACTCGGCCATCGGGCTGCGGCCAGTAGGCGTAGCCGAGGTCGATAGTCATTCCGCGCGCTTTCTCTTCCGGCAGGCGATCGGCATTGATACCGGTAATCGCCTGCAGCAACGTGGTTTTGCCGTGGTCAACATGTCCGGCAGTGGCAATAATCATTTCGCTAACATCTCCATAAACCGGGTTTCATCCTCAAGACAGCGGAGATCCAGCCACAGTCGACCATCATAAACCCGGCCAATAACCGGCACCGGAAGCCGACGCCAGCGAACCGTCAACGCCTCCAGCTGGCTACCGCGGCCATTGCACGGGGTAAACGTCAATGCCGCGCTGGGTAACCGGTCCACTGGCAACGAACCGCTGCCAATCTGCGACAAACAGGGTTCTACCCGCAGTACAAAATCTGGGTAATATTCCGCCAGCGCGGCTTGTATACGTTCGCCCAGCTGGCGAATCTCGTCTACGGGGCGGGTCAACAGACGTAGCGTCGGCAGTTCAGCGGCCAGTGTCTCCGGGTGCAGATAGAGGCGTAGCGTGGCTTCCAGCGCCGCGAGCGTCATTTTATCCGCCCGCAGCGCACGTTTCAGCGGATGGCTCTGTAAACGCGCGATCAGCGCTTTCTTACCGACGATAATTCCCGCCTGCGGGCCGCCCAGTAGTTTATCCCCGGAAAAGCTCACCAGGCTGATGCCCGCGGCAATCATCTCCTGGGGCATTGGCTCTTTTGGCAAGCCGTAGCGGCTTAAATCCACCAGCGAGCCGCTGCCAAGATCGGCGACAACCGGGATATTCAGCTCGCGGCCAATTTCCGCCAGCGCCACCTCATCAACCGCTTTCGTAAAGCCCTCAATGCTGTAGTTGCTGGTGTGAACTTTCATCAGCAAACCGGTATTGTCATTGACGGCCTGACGATAATCTTCCCCATGGGTACGATTAGTGGTACCGACTTCATGCAGGATGCAGCCCGCCTGGCGCATCACGTCAGGAATGCGAAACGCACCGCCAATCTCTACCAGCTCACCCCGCGATACCACAACTTCATTACCGCCGGCGATGGCCGCCAGCATGAGCAGCACCGCCGCCGCGTTGTTATTGACGATGCAAGCATCTTCCGCACCGGTTATCCGACAAAGCAGGTCGGCCAGCGCCCGGTCCCGGTGGCCGCGTCCGGCATCCTCGAGATCGTATTCCAGCGTCACCGGCGCGCGCATGGCCTGGGCAACGGCTGCAATCGCCGCTTCTGCCTGAAGCGCACGGCCAAGATTGGTATGCAGTACGGTGCCCGTCAGGTTGAAAACCGGGCGCAGCGCACTCTGCTGCGTTTGCGCCAGACGCCGGGCGGTTTCCAGCGGCCAGTCGTCACACCAGACCGGCAGCGCATGTCTCTGACGAATATGTTCCCTTGCCTCATCCAGCATCTGACGTAGCAGCGTAACCGTCTGCGAGTGACCATACTGCATCAGCAACGAGGAAAACGCCGGAGCATGGAGTAAACGGTCAATGGCCGGAAGCCGGGTATACAGTGCACGAATCTCGGTAGTCATGAATGAACCTGTTTTCCCCTCCCGACGGGAGAGGGAGTCAATAAATGAGCAGCAATTGTAATACCTTCGCGCAAAAACTGTTACCTGCCTGGGTCAACTCCCTGGCGGTTCAGTGCGCGCAAAACTGGGGCGCTGGAAGAGTGAATCCACCAGTTTAACCAGCTTAGGCCGTGTCGCGCACCAGCCCGGCGCAACGCGGCGAATATTAAGATAAGCAATGGCGCAGGCCGTGGAAATGGTCGCCAGATTCACCTCATCGGGACGTAAAATACCGTCATTTGCATAGCCTTCCAGGGCATCAAGACCACGCGTAACTTTTTCCCGTTGGCGCAGCAGTTCGCTTTCTAACTGCTGCGTCGCCGGACGCATTTTCTCCCGCACCAGCGCCTGCGCTGCTTCCATCACGCCATCTGCCAGCGCTTCAATTTGACGCATTTTCAGCGCGGCTTTCGGCTCCGCGGGCAGCATAGCAGGCGCAATGCCAAGCTGCTCCAGGTATTGAGCGATAATGGGGGAGTCATACCAACATTCACCGTCGTCGGTAACCAGCGCAGGCACTTTTCCCAGCGGATTGTATTTCGCCACACGATTGGCGTCGTTATAAGGAAATTCGTTGACGAACTCGAAAGGGATCGCTTTTTCCAGCAACATGACGGAAATTTTGCGCACAAAGGGACTGGTGTAGCTGCCGATCAGTTTCATTGCCTGCTCCTTTCGCCAACAAAAAAGTAAGTATGGCGCAGACCGTAGTAAAAAACCGACAAACCGAACGTAATTTACCCTGCCGTTTTCGCCATGATGGCTAAAATGTCCTTTAGTGGATCAAGTTACTGAGTTACATATCCTCATATTAGACGCGGCATAATCTGCCCGGGATCACATCAGGGAAAATCTGCGGGGATATATTTTGTGATGTAAATCACAAATAAATAACAAACTCATAAAAAATATTTGTGATACATATCACATAAAAGTGTGTTTTTTGCTCTAAAACTCCCTCCTGTTGTTTTTTTACACTCAATTTTTGTGACGCAAGTCACTATACAGACCCACTACTAACCTATATTTATGTGATGTAAATCACATAAAAGCCCACTAACTGGACAGCGTAACAATTCAGTGCCAGATTTCGCACTATCAATCCGGGCCCGGCTACCTCTGCCGCCACATTAACAACAAGCCTCGGGCTTTCAGCCTGCCGATAGCAAAAACAGAAGAAGGGGTGTTTTATGTCATCCGATATCAAGATCAAAGTGCAAAGCTTTGGTCGTTTTCTCAGCAATATGGTGATGCCAAATATCGGCGCGTTTATCGCGTGGGGTATTATCACCGCACTATTTATTCCAACAGGATGGTTACCGAACGAAACGCTGGCGAAGCTGGTGGGTCCGATGATCACCTATCTGTTACCGCTGTTGATCGGTTATACCGGCGGTAAACTGGTTGGCGGCGAACGCGGCGGCGTAGTCGGCGCAATTACCACTATGGGCGTCATCGTCGGCGCGGATATGCCGATGTTCCTCGGCTCGATGATCGCGGGTCCTCTGGGTGGCTGGGCCATCAAGAAATTCGACGTTTGGGTAGATGGTAAGATTAAATCCGGTTTTGAGATGCTGGTGAATAACTTCTCCGCCGGTATTATCGGTATGATCCTCGCCATCCTGGCGTTCCTCGGTATCGGTCCGGCGGTTGAAGTCCTGTCCAAAATCCTGGCTGCGGGCGTTAACTTCATGGTGGCGCACGACATGCTGCCGCTGGCATCCATCTTTGTTGAACCGGCGAAAATCCTGTTCCTTAACAACGCCATCAACCACGGTATCTTCTCGCCGCTGGGCATCCAGCAGTCTCATGAACTCGGCAAATCTATCTTCTTCCTGATTGAAGCTAACCCGGGTCCGGGTATGGGCGTCCTGCTGGCATACATGTTTTTTGGCCGCGGCAGCGCTAAGCAGTCTGCGGGCGGTGCGGCAATCATCCATTTCCTCGGCGGTATTCACGAAATCTACTTCCCGTACGTGCTGATGAACCCGCGTCTGATTCTGGCCGTTATCCTCGGCGGTATGACCGGTGTGTTTACTCTGACTATCCTCAACGGCGGTCTGGTTTCTCCGGCTTCTCCGGGCTCAATCCTCGCCGTACTGGCGATGACGCCGAAAGGAGCCTATTTCGCTAACATCACGGCGATTATTGCCGCGATGGCCGTCTCCTTCGTGATCTCGGCGATTCTGCTGAAAACCAGTAAAGTCAAAGAAGAAGATGATATCGAAACAGCGACCCGTCGTATGCAGGACATGAAAGCGCAGTCCAAAGGCGCAGCGACTCCGCTGTCCACAGGCGATGTCACGAACGACCTCAGCCATGTGCGTAAAATCATCGTCGCCTGCGACGCCGGTATGGGCTCCAGCGCCATGGGCGCAGGCGTGCTGCGTAAGAAAGTACAGGATGCCGGGCTGAGCAATATCTCCGTCACCAACTGTGCGATTAACAACCTGCCGCCGGATGTTGACCTGGTCATCACTCACCGCGACCTGACCGAACGCGCGATGCGCCAGGTGCCGCAAGCGCAGCATATTTCGCTGACCAACTTCCTCGACAGCGGCCTGTACACCAGCCTGACCGAACGCCTGGTGGCGGCCCAGCGTCACACGGATAACGAAGAGAAAGTTCGCGACAGTCTGCGAGACAGCTTCGATGCGGCGGATACCCATCTGTTCAAACTGGGTGCGGAAAACATCTTCCTCGGTCAGAAAGCGGCCACCAAAGAAGACGCTATTCTGTTCGCGGGTGAACAACTGGTAAAAGGGGGTTATGTCGAGCCGGAATACGTTCAGGCAATGCTGGAGCGTGAAAAACTGACCTCGACCTACCTGGGTGAGTCCATCGCGGTTCCGCACGGCACTATCGAAGCGAAGGATCGCGTTCTGAAAACCGGTATCGTGTTCTGCCAGTATCCGGAAGGCGTGCGTTTCGGTGAAGAAGAGGATGAGGTTGCCCGTCTGGTCATCGGTATCGCGGCACGTAATAACGAACATATCCAGGTGATCACCAGCCTGACTAACGCGCTGGACGATGAATCCGTCATTGAGCGTCTGGCACAGACCACCAGCGTCGAAGAAGTTCTCTCGCTGCTGAACAAGTAAACGCCGCCTCATCCTCTGCTGAGGATGAACGCAAGTGCGGTCTATTCCCTCTCCCGTTGGGAGAGGGTTAGGGTGAGGGAAAAGCCTCACCCCAGCCCTCTCAGGTAAAAACATTAATTAAAGGTTAATACTATGAAAGCATTACATTTTGGCGCAGGTAATATCGGTCGTGGCTTTATCGGCAAACTGCTGGCGGACGCGGGGATACAACTGACGTTTGCAGATGTAAATCAGGTCGTGCTCGATGCCCTGAATGCCCGTCATAGCTATCAGGTTCACGTGGTCGGCGAGAATGAGCAGGTGGATACCGTTTCCGGCGTCGATGCCGTCAGCAGCATCGGCGACGACGTCGTAGAGCTGATTGCCAGCGTTGATCTGGTGACCACTGCCGTCGGCCCGGTGGTGCTGGAGCGCATCGCTCCGGCGATTGCCAAAGGCCTGGCTAAACGTAAAGCGCAGGGCATTACGGCGCCGCTGAATATCATCGCCTGTGAGAACATGGTCCGCGGCACCACCCAGTTAAAAGGCCACGTGTTTAACGCCCTCGCGGAAGAAGATAAAGCCTGGGTCGAAGCCAACGTCGGCTTCGTTGATTCCGCCGTTGATCGCATCGTTCCGCCGTCCGCTTCCGCCACTCAGGACCCACTGGAAGTCACCGTCGAAACCTTCAGCGAGTGGATTGTCGACAAGACCCAGTTTAAAGGTGCGTTACCGAACATCCCTGGGATGGAATTAACCGATAATCTGATGGCCTTTGTCGAACGTAAGCTATTCACCTTAAACACAGGACATGCTATAACCGCCTACCTCGGAAAATTGGCGGGTCACCAGACGATTCGCGACGCGATTCTCGATGAGACGATTCGCGCGGTAGTCAAAGGGGCGATGGAAGAGAGCGGCGCCGTACTGATCAAACGCTATGCCTTTGATGCACAAAAGCACGCTGCCTACATCCAGAAAATTATTGGTCGTTTTGAAAACCCGTATCTGAAAGATGATGTGGAACGCGTTGGCCGCCAGCCGCTGCGTAAACTGAGCGCCGGCGATCGCTTAATTAAACCGCTGCTTGGTACGCTGGAATACAACCTGCCGCACAGGAACCTGGTGAAAGGGATTGCTGCCGCCATGCACTTCCGTAGCGAGGAAGATCCGCAGGCAAAGGAACTGGCGGCGCTGATTGCCGGGAAAGGGCCACAGGCTGCGCTGGCGCAGATTTCAGGTCTGGATCCGGCAAGCGCCGTGGTAGCGGAGGCCGTTAACGATTATAACGCCGCCAAATGAGGCAAGATCTGGCGCGGTCCGAACCGCGCCCATTACGACTCCTGTCAGATATGCAGGCAATAATGGAAGAAACACAGGCATTTGAAAACCGTGTGCTTGAGCGTCTGAATGCTAGCAAAACCGTAAGAAGCTTCCTGATCGCCGCCGTTGAACTGCTGACGGAAGCAGTCAATATTCTGGTGCTTCAGGTGTTTCGCAAAGACGACTACGCGGTGAAATACGCAGTGGAGCCGTTGCTGGATGGTGACGGGCCGCTGGGCGATCTTTCTGTACGCCTGAAGCTGATTTATGGCCTTGGGGTGATTAGCCGCGCCGAATATGAAGACGCCGAGCTACTGATGGCTTTGCGTGAAGAGTTGAATCACGACGGTAATGAGTACAGCTTTACCGACGACGAGATCCTCGGACCATTCGGCGAGTTACATTGCGTTGCGGCCCTGCCGCCCACGCCGCTATTCGACGAGAGCGATGCGGAACTGCTGGCAATGCAGAAAATGCGCTACCAGCAGGTTGTACGTTCAACAATGATGCTATCTCTGACCGAGCTGATTTCTAAAATCAGCTTAAAAAAAGCCTTTCAAAAATCAACGCTCTGATTCTGTCTCTTGTGGGTTGCACGCCGGCCGATAAAGCTGACGATAATACTCAAGACGACGCAAAAATAGCGCTTCTTTGTCTGCTGGAATATCCTCCGGTATATGCTGCAAACGTGGGGACTTTTTCAGATATTCCAGAAAGGCCTGACTTGAGGCCATAAAATCTACAGTTTTATCAATAACATCAAGTATGCCATCGCCAATTTTTGCCATCACGCCCTCCTCTACGTTGGGATCATCTTATTTAAGGATTAACCAAAAACAGGGAATCAGATGAAAAAAAGGTGCTTAATGGGCAACAGGCTTCACAAAAAACGAAAAACAACAACGTTTCGATAAATAACTACCCACGACACAAGCGACAGCACATACTATATGTCTGATCATGATCATTTCTTAGCAGATTAAACTACCATGAAAGAAGTCGAAAAAAATGAAATCAAGCGTCTGAGCGACCGTCTCGACGCCATTCGTCACCAACAGGCCGGTTTGTCGCTGGTTGAAGCCGCCGACAAGTACGCTGAGCTGGAAAAAGAAAAAACCACCATTGAAGCCGAAATCGCCCGTCTGCGCGACGTTCAGGGCCAGAAACTGAGCAAAGAAGCGCAAAAGCTGATGAGCCTGCCGTACCGCCGCGCCATCACCAAAAAAGAGCAGGCCGATATGGGTAAGCTCAAGAAAAACGTGCGTGGTCTGGTTGTTGTCCACCCGATGACCGCTCTGGGTCGCGAAATGGGCCTTAAAGAGATGACCGGTTTCTCCCGAACCGAATTCTGATCCTTTCTCCGAATAATCCCCCGGTGGCGTGACGGGACTGCTCCTTGCTCAGTTGGGCGTCCAACGTTCAGGCATCAGTCCACAACGCTTACCGGGGCGGTATACCCGCACGGTATTGGCGTTTGTTGTCCGGCGAAAGCACGACAGGCTCTGTCTCCGGGGCATGCGCTTGTTGAAATGTGACTCACCGTCGTCCCCTCCGGCGCCGCGTTGGCCCTACCAATTATTTAATAAATCCCCCAATAGTTCACATATCTATTATTTTTAGTCACACACATATTGCTCATCAATAACATTTGATTAACCATTCGTTGTCGTTAACCCTACAATCGCACTTTGGCCGGGCCAGTTTTACAAATGATGTGACCTGCAAACAGCGCAAGACTCAGCACCACATCTGGCGGCCCAATGGAGACCTGCATGAACCTCTGGCAACAAAATTACGATCCGGCCGGAAATATCTGGCTATCAAGTCTTATCGCATCACTACCGATTCTGTTTTTCTTTTTTGCTCTGATTAAGCTCAAGCTGAAAGGATATGCCGCCGCAACCTGGACCGTATTAATTGCGTTGTCTGTCGCCCTGCTGTTCTACAAAATGCCGGTCGACCATGCGCTGGCCTCGGTTGTTTACGGCTTCTTCTACGGCCTGTGGCCAATCGCATGGATTATTATCGCGGCGGTTTTCGTCTACAAAATCTCGGTGAAAACCGGGCAGTTCGACATTATTCGCTCGTCGATTTTGTCGATTACCCCGGACCAGCGCCTGCAAATGCTGATCGTCGGCTTCTCCTTTGGGGCCTTCCTTGAAGGTGCGGCCGGTTTCGGCGCGCCGGTGGCGATTACCGCGGCATTGCTGGTCGGGCTTGGCTTTAATCCGCTGTATGCGGCGGGCCTGTGCCTGATCGTCAACACCGCACCGGTGGCGTTCGGCGCCATGGGCATTCCGATTCTGGTTGCCGGTCAGGTTACTGGGCTGGACAGCTTCGATTGACTGGCTCTCCGCCACCGGCACCGCCATTCTGTTCGCCGCCCTGCTTTCTATCGTCTGGCTGCGTATGAAGCCGAAAGACGCTCTGTCGACCTTCGGCAGCACACTGAAAGAGCTGGCGCTACCGATTTACTCCATCGGTATGGTGCTGGCATTCGCCTTTATTTCTAACTATTCCGGGCTATCCTCAACATTAGCGCTGGCGCTGGCGCATACCGGTCACGCGTTTACCTTCTTCTCGCCGTTCCTCGGCTGGCTGGGGGTATTCCTGACCGGTTCGGATACCTCATCTAACGCGCTGTTTGCCGCATTACAGGCGACGGCAGCACAGCAGATCGGCGTCTCCGATATCCTGCTGGTCGCCGCTAACACCACCGGCGGCGTAACCGGTAAGATGATCTCGCCACAGTCTATCGCCATCGCTTGTGCAGCGGTCGGCCTGGTGGGTAAGGAGTCCGATCTGTTCCGCTTTACCGTGAAACACAGTCTGATTTTCACCTGTATGGTCGGCGTGATCACCACGCTGCAGGCATATGTCTTAACCTGGATGATCCCGTGATAGTGATGCCGAAACGCCTTGCCGACGACGTGGCTCGTCGTGTACGGGCGCTGATAGAAGAACAAAACCTGGAAGCGGGCATGCGCTTGCCCGCCGAGCGTCAGCTGGCGATGCAGCTTGGCGTATCGCGCAACTCACTGCGCGAAGCGCTGGCGATGTTAGTCAACGAAGGGGTGCTGCTTAGCCGTCGCGGCGGCGGCACCTTCGTCCGCTGGCAGCACGAAGCGTGGTCGGCGCAAAATATTATTCAGCCGCTGAAGACGCTACTCTCCGATGACCCCGATTACAGTTTCGATATCCTCGAAGCCCGCCACGCGATCGAAGCCAGCACCGCCTGGCATGCGGCGATGCGGGCAACCGATGCTGAAAAAGAGAAAATCCGCCTCTGCTTTGAAGCGACCCAAAGTGACGATCCGGACCTGGCCTCGCAGGCCGACGTCCGCTTTCATCTGGCGATTGCCGAAGCCTCACACAACGTGGTGCTGCTGCAAACCATGCGTGGTTTTTTCGACCTTTTACAATCCTCAGTCAAGGAGAGCCGCCAGCGGATGTATCTCGTTCCGCCGGTCTTCGCTCGCCTGACCGAGCAGCATCAGGCGGTCATGGAGGCGATTATCGCCGGTGATCCCGAAGGTGCCAGACAGGCGATGATGACCCATTTGGGTTTTGTCCACGCCACGATCAAACGCTTTGATGAAGACCAGGCCCGCCAGGCGCGAATTACCCGCCTGCCCGGCGACCATAACGAAAATACCAGGGAGAACTCGTGATGATTATTTCCGCCGCCAGCGACTATCGCGCCGCCGCACAACGTATCCTGCCGCCGTTTCTGTTCCACTATATCGACGGCGGCGCCTACGCTGAGCACACGCTACGACGCAACGTTGAAGACCTGTCCGATGTCGCCCTGCGTCAGCGGATCCTGAGAAACATGTCGGATCTCAGTCTGGAAACCACGCTGTTTAATGAAAAACTCGCGATGCCGACGGCGCTGGCTCCGGTCGGCCTGTGCGGCATGTACGCGCGGCGTGGCGAAGTGCAGGCCGCGGGCGCGGCGGATGACAAAGGTATCCCGTTTACCCTCTCCACCGTTTCCGTCTGCCCGATTGAGGAAGTCGCTCCGACCCTTAAGCGCCCGATGTGGTTCCAGCTATACGTCCTGCGCGATCGCGGTTTTATGCGCAACGCGCTGGAGCGCGCCAAAGCGGCTGGCTGTTCAACGCTGGTCTTTACCGTTGATATGCCGACGCCCGGCGCACGCTATCGCGATGCGCACTCGGGGATGAGCGGCCCGAACGCGGCAATGCGCCGCTACTGGCAAGCAGTAACCCATCCGCAGTGGGCCTGGGATGTCGGGCTAAACGGTCGCCCGCACGATTTGGGCAATATCTCCGCGTATCTCGGCAAACCGACCGGCCTTGAAGATTACATTGGCTGGCTGGCCAATAACTTCGATCCATCGATTTCCTGGCAGGACCTTGAGTGGATCCGTGAGTTCTGGGAAGGGCCAATGGTGATCAAGGGGATCCTTGACCCGGAAGATGCGCGTGATGCGGTGCGTTTCGGCGCTAACGGGATCGTGGTCTCTAATCACGGTGGCCGCCAGCTTGATGGTGTGCTCTCTTCCGCCCGTGCCCTGCCCGCTATCGCCGATGCGGTGAAAGGCGATATCACTATTCTCGCCGATAGCGGCATTCGCAACGGCCTTGATGTGGTACGCATGATTGCCCTCGGTGCCGACAGCGTGCTGCTGGGCCGCGCCTATCTGTATGCACTGGCGACCCACGGCAAGCAAGGGGTGGCGAATCTGCTGAACCTGATTGAGAAAGAGATGAAGGTAGCGATGACCCTGACCGGCGCAAAAACCATCGGTGAAATCAGTCGCGACTCGCTGGTGCAAAATGCCGATGCACTGCGAACCTTTGATGTCATCAAGGCGGGAAATGCGGCGTAATCGGCGATCGTTTCCCCTCACCCTCTCCCACTGGAGAGGGAATCATCCGGCAGTAAATTAACTCCGGTTTTCTCCCTCTTCCTTTCAGGGTGAGGGGCGGGGTGAGGGTTTGCCGAATATCTGCTATTCTGCCTGCCGCAACGTAATGAGCCTATCCCAGTAGGCGTACATTGTTGCAGCCAATCTGGACACGGACAGCGCGGAACAACCGGAGCGTACACGTAGTACGTGAGGATTGTGAGCACTGCCCAGGTTCAGGATGGCAAATAAAATAGCCTAATGGGATAGGCTCAAGAGGGCAGCATGCTTAACATCGTCTTATTCGAACCAGAAATACCGCCTAACACCGGGAATATCATCCGCCTGTGCGCTAACACCGGCTTCAATCTGCATATCATCGAACCAACGGGATTTGCCTGGGACGATAAGCGTTTGCGCCGCGCCGGGCTGGATTATCACGAATTCGCCGCCGTCCAGCGCCATCGCGATTACGCCGCCTTTATGGAAAGCGCAAAACCGCCGCGTCTGTTCGCCCTGACCACCAAAGGCACCCCGGCCCACAGCGCGGTAAGCTATCAGGATGGCGATTATCTGATGTTTGGCCCGGAAACCCGCGGCCTGCCGGCCAGCATTCTTGATGCCCTGCCGTCGACGCAAAAAATCCGCATTCCAATGATGCCGGACAGCCGCAGCATGAATCTGTCAAACGCGGTGTCGGTCGTGGTGTATGAGGCCTGGCGCCAGTTGGGGTATCCGGGCGCGATATTACAGCGTTAAACCCGCATCTCTCCGCTTACGCTGCGCCTTACTTCTGGCACTGGCGACAATAAAACGTCGCCCGCTGGGCGTGTTTGCTGCCGATAATCGGCGTTCCGCAAATGCGGCAGGGTTCACCCTTGCGGCCATACACCTGTAGCTCCTGAGCAAAATAGCCGGGCTTGCCGTCGCTTTGTAGAAAATCCTTCAGCGTCGTCCCGCCCTGTTCGATTGAGCGCAGCAACACCAGTTTGATCACCTTCACCAGCTGCTCGCACTCTTCGCGAGAAAGTGAGGAAGCCAGCCGATCGGGGTGAATACCCGCCGAGAACAGCGATTCGCTGGCGTAGATATTGCCGACGCCGACCACCAGCTTGTTATCCATCAGCCAGGGCTTAATCGCGGTTTTCTTCTTCGCGCACTTCCGCTGAAGATAGTCGGCGTTGAACTCATCGCTTAACGGCTCCGGCCCAAGATGGGCCAGCGCCGGATGGCCTTCCAGCGTTTTCGCCCACAGCCAGGCGCCAAAGCGGCGCGGATCGGTGTAGCGCAGAATCTTACCGTTGCTGATGACCAGGTCAACGTGATCGTGCTTCTCTGCGGGCAGCTCTTCGCTCAGGATGCGCAAACTTCCCGACATGCCAAGGTGGACAATAATCCAGCCGTCGGGCAGCTCCAGCAGCAGATATTTGGCGCGGCGACGCACGCTGAGAACCGGGACGTCGCTCAGGCGATAGATCTCTTCGGAAACCGGCCAGCGTAAACGGCCGTTGCGCACAACAGCGTGCAGGATAGTCGCGCCAACCAGATGCGGTTCAATGCCGCGGCGACTGGTTTCTACTTCAGGTAATTCAGGCATTCATCTCTCGAAACAAGCGAAAAGAGACGCTATCTTACCGCTTTCAGCGACAAGGTTCAGGGCAATTATCATGTAACCGGCCTGAAACTCACGCGAGCGGATGACATCTCTGGGGAATAGATAACAGGAAGGATTGATGCGTCTGGCAGCAGAAGATTGGTATCAAGCAAAAATGAAAAACCCCGCCGAAGCGAGGTTTTCATTACATTGAAACCAAAATTATTTGATTTTAGCTTCTTTGTATACAACGTGCTGACGGACAACTGGATCGAATTTTTTCAGTTCCAGTTTTTCCGGCTTAGTACGTTTGTTCTTCGTGGTGGTATAGAAGTGACCAGTACCAGCAGAAGAAACCAGCTTGATTTTCTCACGAATACCTTTAGCCATGATGTATTTCCTCTAAGTACTTAGTACTTTTCGCCACGGGCACGCAGTTCAGACAGAACTGTATCAATGCCTTTCTTATCAATAACACGCATACCTTTAGCAGATACGCGCAGGGTGACAAAACGCTTCTCGCTCTCAACCCAAAAACGGTGAGAGTGCAGGTTTGGCAGGAAACGGCGTTTAGTCGCGTTCAGTGCGTGGGAACGGTTGTTACCGGTCACCGGACGCTTGCCAGTAACTTGGCAGACTCGGGACATGTCTATTCTCCAAAAATCAAATTAGCTCGAGCTTCGTATGGGGTATTGGCGCCTCGTCAGGCTTTACAGCCCGGTCATCGCAGTTCTAAGCGAACTCTCGATTGCCAGGCCCAAATGCCAAACCCGAGATTCTCAAAGGTGGCGTAGTATACGCTGACTCGGCGATGCGCTCAAGTCCCGAACAGACAAAGATCCCAATGGATCGCGTGATCGGGGTTAAATCCAGCCGCGCTCAGCAAAAGATACGTACGCTCCGCGGCCGATAACAAGGTGATCAAGAACTCGTATGTCCATGAATACACAACATCTTATCACTCTCTCGGTAATCAACCTGTCTGCCTTACTCGGCTCAGGACTACCGGATGGATGATTATGCGCCAGAATCACCGCGGCGGCGTTCACTTTGATGGCTTCGCGTACGATTTCTCGCGGATGTACCTCAACGTGGCTAAGGGTACCAGAAAAAAGTCGGCTATGTTTCAATACCCGGTTCTGATTGTCTAAAAAGATCACCATAAAGATCTCGCGTTGTTCATCAGCCAACTGACTTTGCAGAAATTCCCGTGTCATTGACGGACTGACCAACGCCGGTTCTTCTGTCATCCGCAGACTAAAATAGCGCCGCGCCAGTTCAGCAATGCCTTTAAGCTGCGCATATTTCGCCAGGCCAATCCCGTCAACCTCATCAAGCTGTGCTTTTTCCGCCGACAGCAGACCGTATAGCGAACCAAACCGCTGCAATAAATCGTGGGAAAACGCCATGACATCCTGCTTTCGCGTTCCGGTGCGTAAAAACAGTGCCAGCAGCTCAATATCCGACAGAACTTCAATACCGTAGCGCTGCATCTTTTCCCTCGGCATCAGGGGCTTCTGTATATCCATGGCGGACTCTCCTTTTCAATCCGTGCTATCCTGACACAGCGCCATAGCCCTGCCGATACGCAAATTTTATCCCTGCTTAACGCCTCGCAAAGGGGCGATCCGCAGGTCACACGATGTCAATCAGATTGTGATAAGATGCGCGAATTCTGGTGTACCGCTACAGGAAAAAATCATGATGAGTCTGGCTGGTAAAAAGATCGTTCTTGGCGTGAGCGGCGGTATTGCTGCTTATAAAACGCCGGAGCTGGTACGCCGCCTGCGTGACCGCGGTGCGGATGTACGCGTCGCCATGACGGAAGCCGCAAAAGCCTTCATTACGCCGCTGAGCCTACAGGCGGTATCCGGTTATCCGGTTTCCGATAGTCTGCTCGACACGGCCGCCGAAGCGGCAATGGGTCATATTGAACTGGGGAAATGGGCCGATCTGGTGATTCTCGCGCCCGCTACGGCCGATTTAATTGCCCGCATTGCCGCAGGCATGGCCAATGACCTTGTCTCCACAATTTGCCTCGCCACGCCATCGCCGGTCGCGGTCCTGCCCGCCATGAACCAGCAGATGTATCGCGCCGCCGCCACCCAGCATAATCTTGCCGTGATTGCTTCACGCGGTCTGCTGGTCTGGGGCCCGGATAGCGGCAGTCAGGCCTGCGGCGATATTGGTCCAGGACGCATGCTGGACCCGTTGACGATCGTCGATATGACCGCGCAACATTTCTCTGCTGTCAAAGATTTGCAACATCTCAACATCATGATTACCGCGGGGCCGACACGCGAACCGCTCGATCCGGTGCGTTATATCACTAACCACAGCTCTGGTAAGATGGGTTTCGCTATCGCCGCCGCGGCCGCGCGCCGTGGCGCGAACGTGACGCTGATTAGCGGCCCGGTTTCGCTCGCTACGCCGCCGTTTGTGCAGAGGGTTGATGTCACCACCGCGCTGGAAATGGAAGCCGCCGTGCAAAGCGCTGCGCAGCAGCAGCACATTTTTATTGGCTGTGCGGCCGTCGCTGACTACCGTGCGGCCGCTGTTGCCGATGAAAAAATCAAAAAACAAGGTGATGAATTAACCATAAAAATGGTTAAAAATCCGGATATCGTCGCCGGGGTCGCGGCGCTTGAGGCTAACCGTCCTTACGTCGTTGGGTTTGCCGCCGAAACGAATAATGTGGAAGAATACGCCCGGCAAAAACGCGCCCGCAAAAATCTCGATCTGATTTGCGCCAATGACGTTTCACAGCAAAATCAGGGATTTAACAGCGACAGCAATGCATTACACCTTTTCTGGCAGGAGGGAGATAAGCGCTTACCACTTGAGCGAAAGGCACTCCTTGGCCAATTATTACTCGACGAGATCGTTACCCGTTATGATGAAAAAAATCGACGTTAAGATTCTGGACCCGCGTGTTGGTCAGCAATTTCCGCTGCCAACCTATGCCACCTCCGGTTCCGCCGGGCTTGACCTGCGAGCCTGTCTCGATGACGCCGTAGAGCTGGCTCCCGGCGCAACCACGCTTATACCGACCGGCCTTGCGATTCATATTGCCGATCCGTCTCTGGCTGCGGTGATTCTGCCGCGTTCGGGGCTGGGCCATAAGCACGGCGTAGTGCTGGGCAATCTGGTGGGACTTATCGATTCTGATTACCAGGGTCAACTGATGGTTTCCGTCTGGAACCGTAGCCCGCAGCGTTTCACTATCGAACCTGGCGAGCGTATCGCGCAAATGGTGTTTGTGCCTGTTGTACAGGCGGAATTCAACCTGGTGGAAGAGTTTGACGCCACCGATCGTGGCGAAGGTGGCTTCGGTCACTCCGGGCGTAAATAAGCCCTGTGATACACAAAATCATTCCGGGATAACGCCCGCGGAGGGCGGTCTGAAGAATGACGTGCAACCTGCATTCCAAATGCGAAATAATGCAATAACATCACCGCAGGCAACAGCTTGCGGTCGCTTTGTGGATGCCTGCCTGGCAAGTGCTTTTTTCAGGGGTATTTTAAAACATGGCAGAAAAACAAACTGCGAAAAGGAATCGTCGCGAAGAAATACTGCAATCTCTGGCGTTAATGCTTGAATCCAGCGACGGGAGTCAACGCATCACCACAGCAAAACTGGCGGCGTCTGTTGGCGTGTCCGAAGCAGCTCTGTATCGGCATTTTCCCAGCAAAACCCGCATGTTTGACAGCCTGATCGAGTTTATCGAGGACAGTCTGATTACGCGCATCAATTTAATTTTAAAAGATGAAAAAGATACCTCATCGCGCCTGCGCCTGATTGTTCTGCTGATTCTTGGGTTTGGCGAACGTAATCCGGGGCTCACGAGGATTCTGACTGGCCATGCGCTGATGTTTGAACAGGATCGGCTTCAGGGGCGCATCAATCAGTTGTTCGAGCGCATTGAAGTACAGTTGCGTCAGGTCATGCGTGAAAAGAAAATGCGTGAAGGCGAAGGCTATACCGTCGATGAAGCTCTGCTGGCCAGCCAGCTGCTGGCCTTCTGCGAAGGGATGTTGTCTCGCTTTGTACGCAGCGAGTTTAAATATCGCCCGACGGACGATTTCGAGGCGCGTTGGCCGTTGGTCGCCGCCCAGTTGCAGTAACCCCACTATGCAGCCCAAAAGGCTGCATGTTCATCTTGAATGTCAAGTCATCACACCAGTGAGGTTCCCGACACGCTCCCTCACAAAATATCTTTTTATCGTTTCTTGTTCCTGACAACAAAACGCCACTGGCAACACCCTTTCACTGCCGGAATGCCGCACTCCCCGCGCATAAACGATAAGCGCGTCATCGCCTGTCTATCGCTGGCGGCACTGCTGTCTGTTCGCTGTATGCGTATGGCAAAACTGTGATGAATCCCGACAGGGATTATCCTGCCGGGACGATGCTTATACTCCGTACGCCTCACGATAGGCGCGAACCGATGCCAGGTGTTCGGCCATTTCCGGTTTTTCTTCCAGATAGCTAATCAGGTCTTTCAGGGCCACGATGGAAATCACTTTGCAGCCGTAGTCACGTTCAACTTCCTGAATCGCAGAGATATCGCCGCGTCCGCGTTCCTGACGGTCGAGAGAAATCAGCACCCCGGCTAATTCGGCGCCGTTGGCCTGAATAATCTCCATTGACTCACGTATAGCGGTGCCTGCGGTTATAACGTCATCCACCAGCATTACGCGGCCCTGCAGAGGGCTTCCGACCAGATTACCGCCTTCGCCGTGGGTTTTGGCCTCTTTCCGGTTAAAGCAGTATGGCAGATCGCGGTCATGGTGTTCAGCCAGCGCAACCGCCGTGGTGGTGGCGATCGGAATGCCTTTGTAGGCAGGGCCGAACAGCAGATCAAAATCAATCCCGGCGTCCATCAGCGCTTCGGCATAAAAACGCCCTAACAGTGCCAGATCGCGCCCGGTATTAAACAGGCCGGCGTTGAAGAAATAGGGGCTTTTACGCCCGGATTTCAGCGTAAATTCGCCAAATTTAAGGACCTGCTTGTTAAGCGCAAATTCAATAAACTGGCGCTGATACGGTTTCATGGATTCGCTCCTCATCTTGCTTTTTGATGGACAAAAAAAAGCGACTTTTCAGTCGCTTTAAAAACTAGTTCTCTAACGCCGCTTTCTGTGTCGCGACAATGGATTCAATCCCCCCTCGGGCCAGTGCCAGAAGGGTGAGAAGCTCTTCATGCGTGAACGGTTCGCCTTCCGCCGTGCCCTGCACTTCAATGATGCGGCCATCTTCTGTCATCACCACATTCATATCGGTTTCCGCTGCAGAATCTTCAATATATTCCAGATCACAAATCGCTTCGCCATTGACGATACCCACCGATACCGCCGCAACCATGCCCTTCATCGGGTTGGTTTTCAGCTTACCGGCGGCGACCAGCCGATTCAGCGCATCAGCCAGCGCCACACAGGCACCGGTAATAGACGCCGTGCGCGTACCGCCGTCGGCCTGCAGTACGTCGCAGTCCAGCGTAATGGTGAATTCACCCAGTGCTTTCAGATCAACCGCTGCACGCAGTGCGCGGGCGATCAGGCGCTGGATTTCCATTGTACGGCCACCCTGCTTGCCTTTCGCCGCTTCACGGGCGTTGCGCGTGTGGGTAGCGCGCGGCAGCATGCCATATTCCGCGGTGATCCAGCCCTGGCCCTGGCCTTTCAGAAAACGCGGTACGCCTTCATCAATAGAGGCGGTGCACAGCACTTTGGTATCACCAAATTCGACCAGCACGGAGCCTTCAGCGTGTTTCGTATAGTTACGGGTCAGGGTGACTGGGCGTACTTGATTAGCGCTACGGCCTGCTGGACGCATAATATTCTCCGGCTTGAAACGAATGTGGCTGCGCATTATACGGATAATACATGCTTATTCCTATCCTCATCAGGCCTCGAAAGCTATAATCCCCTCACTCTCCGTTAAAAAACAGGAACGTCTATGATCCGCAGTATGACCGCCTATGCCCGGCGTGAAATCAAGGGTGAATGGGGTAGCGCCGCGTGGGAACTGCGCTCGGTAAACCAACGATATCTGGAAACTTATTTCCGTCTGCCGGAGCAGTTCCGTAGCCTGGAGCCTGTGGTGCGCGAGCGTATTCGCGCCCGTCTGACCCGCGGCAAAGTCGAGTGTACTCTGCGTTTTGAGCAGGATCCGAGCGCCCAGGGCGAGCTGATTCTGAACGAAAAACTGGCAAAGCAGCTGGTTAACGCCGCCAACTGGGTAAAAATGCAGAGCGATGAAGGCGAGATCAATCCGGTCGATATCCTGCGCTGGCCAGGCGTCATGTCTGCCCATGAACAGGATCTGGACGCGATTACTGCCGAAATCCTCAACGCACTCAATGGCGCGCTGGATGATTTTATCGTCGCGCGGGAAACCGAGGGCCAGGCGCTGAAAGCGCTTATCGAACAGCGTCTGGAAGGCGTGACGGCTGAAGTCGCTAAAGTACGCGCCCATATGCCAGAAATACTGCAATGGCAGCGGGATCGTCTGGTCGCCAGGCTGGAAGATGCGGAAGTACAACTGGAAAACAACCGCCTGGAACAAGAGCTGGTACTGATGGCACAGCGTATTGATGTCGCCGAAGAGTTGGATCGCCTGGAAGCGCACGTGAAAGAGACCTGGAATATCCTGAAGAAGAAAGAAGCGGTCGGGCGCCGTCTCGACTTTATGATGCAGGAGTTCAACCGCGAGTCGAACACGCTGGCGTCTAAATCAATTAATGCCGAAGTGACCAATTCTGCCATTGAGCTGAAAGTGTTGATCGAGCAGATGCGCGAGCAGATCCAGAATATCGAGTAAATTCCCCCGTACCAACAAGCCCGAGCAATATCGGGCCTGTTGAGGCCATAACATTTCACGATTCGGTCGGATATTTAGCTGCCTTAAGCGCATTCTCTCTCTGCGAACAGACCTTTAACGTCATTTCACAAACCGCTGATCCTGATAACCAGTCGCATGCTGAACAGTATGATTAGTTGGTACGCATCGCGGCATAGACAGAACATAGCTCCTGAAGGCTTTTCGTTCCCGTACGTTTCATCAGGCCGTTGCGTTGAACGCTTATTGTTGTAGGACTGACGCCGCGGATTTGGGCAATATCATCCAGCGAGTGCCCACGCATGATAAGCTTCATAATTTGGTGTTCAGCGTTGGTAAATTTAAACGTATCAGGAAGATAACTTGATTTTTGATTTTGTGCAGATAATAAGCACATCACCCACAAAGCCTGCTTCAGTTCTGCCACTTTCACTCTTTCCGGGAGGCACAACTTCACCAACCCCGGGAAAAGGCGATTGATAGAATCAAAATACCGCTCCGAAGTGATAAATACTGAGTAGTGCATCGGCGTTGTGGTGAAGAACAGAGAATACGTCTCCTGAATATCCATTCCAGCGGTGCAATACACATATGGCCAATCTGCGCTTACGCTAACGTTTTGTTCATGGCGTAACTGCTTCAGAATTTTCTCTATTCCATAGATGAAAAAACAATCCTTTCCATAGATAGTCATATTGATAGTCCTGAGATTACGATCATGTTATTGCCCAGCCTACAGCATTTCGTTTAGCCACAAATGGTGCCACCCTCTCCCCAAGGATATCGTCGTCCAAGTTTACGGCATATCTATCATCAGATGTTGTTTTCATTTAGGAATAAACTTATCTGATAACTATTACATATCTTTGTTTTTGACGCCAAAAGAAGATTAAAAAATCAAATTTAAATTATAACCACATGATTTTAATCAAATTAATTATTAGGATTATCTTTATATGATGTATATTAAAATAATTTCAACATATTTCAATAGTCAGATCCAAGTCTCAAAACAGTATTTCATTTTATGTAAAAGTACATTCCATGATAATTTTTGAATTATGATAAGTCTTACAAAAAGAATTATGTGTGGTGAATCCCCCTAAGCGGCGGGGTCATGCTGACATGAGATAATCCTCTATGAAGTTTCGTTTTTATGGACGAATTGGAAAATCAGCGCCCAATTCACCGGGAGGCACCCGGCACCACACGCCAAATTATTTTATCGATCACACTGCTGACCAGTGAAGATCTTATCATACCTTTGGACTATAAAAGTAGAGGCTTCTATGTTGCGCTCATTACTATTATTTACTGTACCCTTCATGAGTATTGCTGCACATGCCGTTACCTTCGATTATCGTCACGAAATGAACGATAGCGGCGGTAATAATCATAAAGATCGATTATTGATGTCACACCGTTTTGCTAATGGATTTGGATTGTCACTGGAAGGTAAATGGAAAGGTTCGCAGGATAAAGATAAAGCCTTTGATGAAACCGTCAGTAATGGCACCGAAGTCGTGGCAAGCTATGTCTATAAAATTAATAAAACATTCCAGATTGAGCCCGGGTTCTCACTAGATACCAGTTCGTCGTCAAACAATTATCGCCCTTATCTCCGTGGCAAAGCTAATTTAAGTGACGATATCAGCGCATCTCTACGTTATCGCCCCTACTACAAGCGTAATTCAGGAAATATAGGAACATCCAAAAATACATCAGAAAACGGTTATAACCTGACCAGCGTTATTTCATGGAAATTTCTGAAAGATTATCAACTTGACTATGAGCTGGACTATAAAAAAGCAAACTCTGCAGGCGTAGTGTTAGCGAATAATGAAAGCTATGACTGGACTCATGATTTCAAACTAACCTATAAACTCGACAAGAACTGGTCGCCTTATATGGCAATCGGTAATGTCTCTGGCAGTAAAACCACAGATGAAAGACAAACACGTTATCGTGTGGGTGTGAAATATTCTTTCTGATAAAAAAGAAAAATTATCAACAAGGGTTCTCTGAGCCCTTGTTTCAATAATAAATCTCACTCATAGGTTTACGCGTATTTATCCTGGTCTTTCGCTGAAACCACCTCAAATAATCAATAGCGTAGTAGTGTAAAATGATTTACGAATACCGTATTGCGTAAACCTGGTGACAAACAATACGTTAACCCCGCAGTAAAAACTGCATAAAATAATTACGTCAAATAATCACAGTGAAGAAACAGGTAACGCCCCTGATACGATATAATTAGTCCCTATAACATAAACGCTAATCGCCATACCTAAAATCCATAAAAAAGCCGCTGATTATCAGCGGCTTTGGCAACAATCCGTTTAATTACTCTTCTTTCGCCCCACGCATAGCGCGTTTACGGTCGTTCTCGGTCAGATGACGTTTACGGATACGGACAGAAGTTGGGGTCACTTCCACCAGTTCGTCATCATCAATGAACTCCAGAGCCTGCTCCAGGGTCATCTTAACCGGCGGAACCAGAACTGTTGCTTCGTCAGTACCGGACGCACGCATGTTAGTCAGTTTCTTACCGGTCAGGCAGTTTACCGTCAGGTCGTTAGAACGGCTGTGAATACCGATAATCTGGCCTTCGTAAACTTCTGCACCGTGGCCGAGGAACAGCTTGCCGCGATCCTGCAGGCTGAACAGGGCGAACGCGACGGCTTTACCCTGACCGTTGGAGATCAGTACACCGTTCTGACGCTGGCCCACATCACCCGGACGAACGTCATCGTAGTGGCTGAAGGTGGAGTACAGCAGACCGGTACCGGAGGTCATGGTCATAAATTCTGAACGGAAGCCGATAAGCCCACGGCTTGGGATCACGTAGTCAAGACGTACGCGGCCTTTGCCATCCGGATTCATGTTTTTCAGGTCGCCTTTACGCTCACCCAGCGCCTGCATTACAGACCCCTGGTGCTGCTCTTCAACGTCCAGCGTCACGTTTTCGAACGGTTCCTGCTTGCGGCCATCGATTTCGCGGAAGATAACTTTCGGGCGGGAAACCGCCATTTCGAAACCTTCACGACGCATGTTTTCAATAAGCACAGACAGGTGCAGCTCACCACGACCAGAAACACGGAATGCGTCTGCATCCGGAGTTTCTTCAACGCGCAGCGCAACGTTGTGTACCAGCTCTTTATTCAGACGGTCAAGAATCTGACGCGAGGTCACGTACTTACCTTCTTTACCGCAGAACGGAGAGGTGTTGACGCAGAAGAACATAGAAACAGTCGGCTCATCAACAGACAGCGCCGGCAGCGCTTCAACATTCTGCGTATCGCAGATGGTGTCGGAGATGTTCAGTTCGCCCAGACCAGTAATCGCGATGATGTCGCCTGCTTCCGCAAGGTCGCTGTCAATACGCTCCAGACCCAGGTGGGTCAGAACTTTACCGACTTTACCGTTACGCGTTTTACCTTCGCTATCAATGATAGTGACCTGCTGGTTCGGTTTTACTTTACCGCGTTTGATACGGCCGATACCGATAACGCCAACGTAGTTGTTGTAGTCCAGCTGAGAGATTTGCATCTGCAGCGGGCCATCCAGGTCAACGTCCGGCGCCGGTACGTGATCAACGATCGCCTGATACAGCGGAGTCATGTCTTCCGCCATATCTTCGTGATCCAGACCGGCGATACCGTTCAGCGCCGACGCGTAAACGATAGGGAAATCCAGCTGTTCGTCGGTTGCGTCGAGGTTAACGAACAGGTCGAATACCTGATCGACAACCCAGTCCGGACGCGCGCCAGGACGGTCAACTTTGTTGATAACAACAATCGGCTTCAGACCGTAGGCAAAAGCTTTCTTGGTGACGAAGCGCGTCTGCGGCATCGGGCCATCAAAGGCGTCAACCACCAGCAGCACAGAATCCACCATGGACATAACACGTTCAACTTCACCACCGAAGTCGGCGTGCCCAGGGGTATCAACGATGTTGATACGGTAATCATTCCATTTGATAGCGGTGTTTTTAGCGAGGATAGTAATCCCACGCTCTTTCTCCAAATCGTTGGAGTCCATCACTCGTTCTTGTGCTTCAGTACGCGCGTCGAACGTACCGGATTGCTGTAGCAGCTTATCAACCAGGGTAGTTTTACCATGGTCGACGTGCGCGATGATGGCGATATTACGCAGATTTTCGATCACAACTTTGCCTCAGGCATTAGAAATAGCGCGTTATTGTACACGGATTAATCGCGCTACAAAACAGGATCACAAACATCCTCCGCAAACAAGTATTGCAGAGATTCTTTGTGATCGCTTTCACGGAGCGTTAAAAGGGCTATTAAAATTATTTTGCACCAAAAAAGTGCTTCACGCTCACGCAAAAGCACTATATTGGTGCAATGTATTCATTTTGGTGCAACCCTTTTGCACGATGATGTGCATGATAACGCCTTTTGGGGGCAATTTAAAAGTTGGCACAGATTTCGCTTTGTATATTTTAAGGCAACAACGCCACTTTTAGGTAGTTAGAAAGTTTCGTTTCCACGACGACAATGACCAATCCGGGAGAGTTTAAGTATGTCCGCTGAACACGTTTTGACGATGCTGAACGAGCATGAAGTGAAGTTTGTCGATCTCCGCTTCACCGATACCAAAGGTAAAGAACAGCACGTTACTATTCCTTCTCATCAAGTAAATGCCGAATTCTTCGAAGAAGGCAAAATGTTTGATGGCTCCTCGATTGGCGGCTGGAAAGGTATTAACGAATCCGACATGGTTCTGATGCCGGATGCGACCACCGCGCTGATCGACCCGTTCTATGAAGAACCGACCCTGATCCTCCGTTGCGACATCCTGGAACCAGGCACCCTGCAAGGCTATGACCGCGACCCGCGCTCCATTGCTAAGCGTGCTGAAGAATATCTGCGTTCCACCGGCATTGCTGACACCGTACTGTTCGGGCCAGAACCAGAATTCTTCCTGTTCGATGACGTCCGTTTTGGTGCGTCCATCTCTGGTTCCCACGTTGCTATTGATGATATCGAAGGCGCATGGAACTCTGCCACCAAATATGAAGGCGGCAACAAAGGTCACCGTCCTGGCGTGAAAGGCGGTTACTTCCCGGTTCCACCCGTAGACTCTTCTCAGGATATCCGCTCTACCATGTGTATGATTCTGGAAGAGCTGGGCCTGGTTGTTGAAGCTCATCACCACGAAGTGGCGACTGCCGGTCAGAACGAAATCGCTACCCGCTTCAATACCATGACCAAAAAAGCGGACGAAATTCAGATCTATAAATACGTTGTGCACAACGTCGCGCATCGCTTCGGTAAAACCGCCACCTTTATGCCAAAACCGATGTTCGGCGATAACGGTTCCGGTATGCACTGCCACATGTCGCTGTCTAAAAATGGCGTAAACCTGTTCTCCGGCGATAAATACGCAGGCCTGTCTGAAGAAGCCTTGTACTACATTGGCGGCGTTATCAAACACGCTAAAGCGATTAACGCATTGTCTAACCCGACAACCAACTCCTACAAACGTCTGGTCCCGGGTTACGAAGCGCCGGTTATGCTGGCTTACTCTGCCCGTAACCGCTCCGCGTCTATCCGTATTCCGGTAGTTACCTCGCCGAAAGCGCGCCGTATCGAAGTTCGTTTCCCGGATCCGGCAGCCAACCCGTATCTGTGCTTTGCCGCTCTGCTGATGGCCGGTCTTGACGGAATCAAGAACAAAATCCATCCGGGCGAAGCTATGGACAAAAACCTGTACGATCTGCCGCCAGAAGAAGCGAACGAGATCCCACAGGTTGCAGGCTCTCTGGAAGAAGCACTGAATGCGCTGGACGCAGACCGTGAATTCCTGACCGCCGGTGGCGTATTCACTAACGACGCCATTGATGCTTACATTGCGCTGCGTACTGGGGAAAACGACCGCGTGCGTATGACTCCGCATCCGGTTGAGTTCGAACTGTACTACAGCGTCTAATTTTGCTGTAAATCCCTGGCGTTCCGTGTTGTGGCGTGGAGTACCAGGGATGTTTTGTTGCCGTGGAAACTTCAGCCCATCTCAGGATGGGCTTTTTTCTCCACCAACACGCTGATCTCATGAGCTTTTTATTTATAAAAAGCTATAATGCACTAAAACAGTGCACCTTTTTCAGGAGACTGTCAGATGGCAACAGGCACACTGCCCGATGCTGGGCAGATCCTTAACTCTTTAATCAACAGTATCTTACTGGTCAACGATGACCTGGAAGTTCATTACGCGAACCCAGCGGCGCAGCAGCTGCTGGCGCAAAGTTCACGCAAGCTGTTTGGTACGCCACTTCCAGAGCTGTTGAGCTATTTCTCGCTGAATATCGGCCTCATGCAAGAGAGCCTGGCGGCGGGTCAGGGATTTACCGATAACGAAGTGACGTTGGTTATTGACGGACGCTCGCACATCCTTTCCCTGACTGCGCAACGTTTGCCAGAAGGCTTTATTCTGCTGGAAATGGCCCCAATGGATAATCAGCGTCGCCTGAGCCAGGAACAGCTTCAGCAAGCCCAACAGGTCGCCGCACGAGATTTAGTGCGCGGTCTGGCCCACGAGATTAAAAATCCGCTGGGAGGGTTGCGCGGCGCGGCGCAACTGCTGAGCAAAGCGTTGCCCGATCCAACGCTGACGGAATACACCAAAGTTATTATTGAACAGGCCGATCGGTTAAGAAATCTGGTCGACCGTCTGCTGGGACCACAGCATCCGGGGATGCACGTAACAGAAAGTATCCACAAAGTTGCTGAGCGGGTGGTAAAGCTGGTATCGATGGAGTTGCCAGATAACGTCAAACTGGTTCGCGACTATGACCCGAGTCTGCCGGAACTCCCGCATGACCCGGATCAAATTGAACAAGTGCTGCTAAATATCGTGCGCAATGCGCTACAGGCACTGGGACCGGAAGGGGGTGAGATCACCCTGCGCACCCGAACAGCCTTCCAGCTCACTCTGCACGGCGTGCGTTACCGCCTCGCCGCACGCATTGATGTTGAAGATAACGGTCCAGGGATCCCATCCCACTTACAAGATACGCTGTTTTATCCGATGGTTAGCGGGCGTGAAGGCGGCACCGGACTCGGCCTGTCTATTGCCCGCAGCCTTATCGATCAGCACTCCGGCAAAATTGAATTTACCAGTTGGCCAGGGCATACCGAATTCTCGGTGTACCTGCCTATTCGGAAGTAGAGGTGTTTATGCAACGAGGGATAGCCTGGATCGTTGACGACGATAGCTCCATCCGTTGGGTGCTTGAACGCGCGCTCACCGGGGCAGGCTTGAGTTGTACAACATTTGAAAATGGCAACGAGGTGCTTAATGCCCTCACCACCAAAACCCCGGATGTTCTGCTGTCTGACATCCGTATGCCGGGGATGGATGGGTTAGCGCTACTAAAGCAGATTAAACAGCGTCATCCGATGCTCCCGGTCATCATCATGACAGCGCATTCGGATCTGGACGCCGCGGTTAGCGCCTATCAACAAGGCGCCTTTGATTATCTGCCGAAACCGTTTGATATTGATGAAGCGGTAGCGCTGGTTGATCGCGCGATTAGCCATTATCAGGAACAGCAGCAGCCACGTAATACGCCGATGAATAGCCCGACAGCCGATATTATCGGCGAAGCGCCGGCGATGCAGGATGTTTTTCGCATTATCGGCCGCCTGTCGCGCTCGTCAATCAGCGTGTTGATCAACGGAGAATCCGGTACCGGTAAAGAGCTGGTCGCCCATGCGCTGCACCGCCACAGTCCGCGCGCGAAGGCCCCGTTTATTGCGCTAAATATGGCGGCTATCCCGAAGGATTTGATTGAATCAGAACTTTTCGGCCATGAGAAAGGCGCTTTTACCGGTGCGAATACCGTGCGTCAGGGGCGCTTTGAACAGGCAGATGGCGGCACGCTATTCCTTGACGAAATCGGCGACATGCCGCTGGACGTACAGACACGTCTGCTGCGTGTTCTGGCTGACGGTCAGTTTTATCGCGTAGGCGGATATGCTCCGGTGAAAGTGGATGTGCGTATCATCGCCGCCACCCACCAGAACCTTGAACTACGCGTGCAGGAAGGCAAATTTCGTGAGGATTTATTCCACCGCCTGAACGTCATTCGCGTCCATCTCCCACCGCTGCGCGAGCGGCGGGAGGATATTCCACGCCTGGCGCGGCATTTTCTGCAAATTGCCGCTCGTGAACTGGGCGTCGAAGCCAAGCTGCTACATCCGGAAACGGAAATGGCGCTGACCCGGCTGGCCTGGCCTGGTAACGTACGTCAGTTGGAAAATACCTGTCGCTGGCTGACAGTGATGGCCGCAAGCCAGGAGGTTCTGACTCAGGATCTTCCCAGCGAGCTGTTTGAAACCGCGGTACCGGATAATCCGACGCAAATGCTACCGGATAGCTGGGCCACGCTGCTGGGACAATGGGCCGATCGCGCCTTGCGTTCTGGTCATCAAAACCTGCTATCGGAAGCACAGCCGGAAATGGAGCGTACATTGCTGACCACCGCGCTGCGCCATACTCAGGGCCATAAACAAGAAGCGGCGCGTCTGCTGGGGTGGGGGCGTAACACGCTGACGCGTAAGCTAAAAGAGTTAGGAATGGAGTAGCCGGGCGGCAGTGTGTAAAAAATAGTCACCCAGCGCAAACTGCTGCTATTTTGTACTTTACTGTTGCAGTGCATTGGGTATGATCTTGCCCGGAAAGACGGGGGAAATCATGCTTGAATCACTCATAAATATTATATCGAGCGGTGCTGCAGCCAGCCATACGCCGCAAACGGCGATAGCTGCCGTTCTGTGCGCAGCTATAGTTGGTCTGTTTAACTGATTCATTCACCCTCTCCTTGTTCGGGAGAGGGTGAGTGGTTTAAATCACCCGGGAAAACTGCTGCATCCGCGCTTTCTGGCGCAAATAAGCATCAAAACACATACAGATGTTGCGAATTAACAACCTGCCTTTTGCCGTCACCTGAATGCCTTTTTCGTTCACATCCACCAGCCCATCGTTAGCCAGCGGCGCCAGTAGCTGCAAATCCTGGGCAAAATAGCGGCCAAAATCTAACGCCCACTGCGCTTCTATCACGGAAAAATCGAGGCGGAAATTGCAGATGAGAGACTTAATGACATCACGACGAATACAGTCATCGCGAGTCAGCGCAATGCCGCGCCACAGCGCCGTTCCGGTTTCATCTACCTGCTGATAATATTTCTTCAGCTCTTTCTGATTCTGCGCATAGCAATCGCCAATCATACTGATCGCCGAGACGCCCAGTCCCAGCAGGTCGGTATCTCCCTGAGTGGTGTATCCCTGAAAATTGCGATGCAAAATGCCTTCACGTTGGGCTATCGCCAGTTCATCATCCGGACGAGCAAAATGGTCCATACCAATAAACTGATACCCCGCGGCCGTCAGCAAATCTATGGTCTCCTGCAGGATATCCAGCTTCTGCGCGGCCGAAGGTAAATCAACATCTTTGATTTTTCGCTGCGCGGCAAAAAGCGTCGGCAGATGAGCATAGTTAAAGACGCTCAGACGATCGGGGTTTAACTCCGCCACTTTCCGTAACGTAAAGGCAAAGCTCTGCGGCGTTTGCTTCGGCAAGCCGTAAATCAGATCAATATTGGTAGAGGTAAAGCCGATCTCGCGCGCATGGTTGAGCAGGGCGAAGATAAACGCTTCATCCTGCTCGCGATTCACCCGTTGCTGTACTTCTTTGTTGAAGTCCTGCACACCCATACTCAGGCGGTTGAAGCCTTCAGCGCGTAAATGATCCAGTACATCAAGCTCGATTTCACGGGGATCGACCTCAATGGAAATCTCCGCATCGGCATTAAAATTAAAATGCGTTCGCAGCAACGTCATCAGACGGCTAATTTGCACCTTGTTTAAATAGGTCGGCGTGCCGCCGCCCCAGTGCAGTTGACTCACCAGGCGACCAGCGAAAAGCGGGGCGCGATGAATAATCTCCTGCTCAAGGACATCCAGATACTGATCGGCTTTATGCTGCTGCCGGGTAACAATTTTATTGCAGCCGCAGAAATAGCACAGCTTATGGCAAAACGGGATATGTACATACAGCGATAAAGGTCGCTGCGGATAGCGGGCAACCGCTGCGTCAAATTCAGCGGCGCCAAATTCCGCAGAAAACTCCAGCGCAGTGGGATACGAAGTATAACGCGGCCCGGAATAGTTATATTTCTGGATCAGGGCCAGATCCCAGTCGATTAACTGCACAGACATGCTCACTCCTTCCGATGGTGCCGTCGGCGGGTACGCCGCGCCGGCCCAACCGCACCTCGGGTAATGAGCCGGTTGCGCAGCCAGCTTTTACGCCGCGACAACCGTCGTAGTTTAACGAATAACCACAGCAGATAACATATGACCAGAAGGGTTATAAGCAGGACCGGGAACCCGATGGGATGCAAATGTTAGTTTCCACCCTTCAGTAAGCGCATCATATCTTCTTTGCGCTCTTCCTCTTCCTCATCGTCGTCATCATCATAAGAGAGCCCAAGTTGCTGCATTAGCTCATCAATACGATCCAGTTGGGCATCCATCCATGTTTGCTCTTCAGCATTCAGGGTGTCGCCCTCTTCCAGACGTTCCAGCAGCGCGTCCAGGCGCTCATCATTCTCCAGCAAATCCAGCTCAGCCTGCGGTGAAAGCATAGGTTTCTCGCTCTTCGGTTTATGCTGCTTAACCGTTGGGGTACTGTCAGTCACGCCCAACGGGATCGGTTTTTTACTGCCAATTCGGGGATCATGCTGTTGGCCCTGCTTTTTACTCGCTGAAGCAGTTTGAGCGCCGGTCATACGACTACCTGGCGCATGACCGCGATGCTTCTTCTGATGCTTACGCTCGCGGGCTTCCTGGTTCAATTCTTCGCGCGTTTTACGACTTTTTTTGCCATGAGGTACGGATGACGGTTTTTTCATAATGTGTAATCTTCAGGCCATTTTCTTCAGTATAGAATTGAGGCGGAATCTAGCAGAAAGCAAGCAAAGAAAAAAGGCGACAGATTACTCTGCCGCCTTTTTCCGCACTGATAACCCTTAATGGGCTTCCACTTTCCATGTTAGCTCACGACACACCCTGTCTTTCCTTTAGCTACCCACTATCCCTGTTACGTCCATTTCCTTGTTAAAACGTCTTCCCAGACGCGTGTCATCCTGACAATCGGTGGTCTTCACCTTCCTGGAGCTTCCTGACCCCTCATCCTGAGTTGCAATCCTGATAAGCATCCTCGCCCTTCATTGCTACTTTACTGGTTTGAGAAAAACCTACAACCCGCTGTACAAGAAAAACACAGATTTAAGAATTTTCCATCAATTTAATCTGATGATTTATAAACGGTTGTATAATTTATGCTCGGTTTTTTCTCATGAATTTCTTATATATACAGTAGTCAATGTCTTACAAAACATATGGCCTTTGCCTGCACGGTCATGCACGGTTAAAAACAGTCTTTTTCTGCTGTTCAGGTATAATCCCCCACTATAACCTGATTTTACGGAGACGACCGTCTTGACCAACTGGAATTATCAACTGACGCATTTTGTCACGAGTGCGCCGGATATCCGCCATCTTCCTGCAGATACGGGTATCGAAGTGGCATTTGCTGGCCGCTCCAATGCCGGGAAATCCAGCGCCCTGAACACGTTGACTAACCAGAAAAACCTGGCGCGCACATCAAAAACGCCAGGTCGTACACAGCTCATCAACTTGTTTGAAGTCGCTGAAGGCAAACGCCTGGTCGACCTGCCTGGCTATGGTTATGCACAGGTCCCGGAGGAGATGAAAATCAAATGGCAGCGCGCCCTGGGTGAATATCTGGAGAAGCGCCTGTGTCTGAAAGGCCTGGTCGTACTGATGGATATTCGCCATCCGCTAAAAGATCTCGATCAGCAGATGATCCAGTGGGCCGTTGAAAGCAATATACCGGTTCTAGTGTTACTCACTAAGGCCGACAAGCTGGCCAGCGGGGCGCGTAAAGCGCAGATCAACCTGGTACGCGAGGCGGTGGTCGCTTTTAACGGTGATGTTCAGGTGGAAGCCTTTTCTTCACTGAAAAAGCAGGGGGTGGATAAACTGCGCCAGAAGCTGGATAGCTGGTATAGCGATCTCCCCCCTCAGGAAGCGCCTGAAGACGAGAAATAATTTTTCCCGTTTCCCCGGATAACAGCGCGCAGAGCTTTATCCGGGCCGTCCCTTCGCTATCATCCGGATGGCAAAAATTTTCTTGTGCACAATAAAAAACGCCCCGGTCATAAATGACCGGGGCGGCTAAAATATTCAGCCAAATCCGATTACGTGAAGTAAAAGGTCTGAAAGATAGAACATCTTACCTCTGTACCCTACGTCTTTAACTCTACTCTTCTTTCAGTTACGGATAAAGCATTTTTTGTAGTTTTTTTTCATTCTTTACATAGCAAATTCAAATGATCATCACAAAAAGCGATAAGTTATGTTGCTCACTTACAAAAAATGGCCTTACCCGTCGCGTATTTAGTGCGCTTGATCCCAGTTATCTCCGCTTCCAACTTCGACCAACAGCGGAACCGCCAGCGTCGTACTGCTTTCCATCAGCTCATGGACCTTCTTCGCTACGGCATCCAGGTCATCTTTATGCACTTCGAAAACTAATTCATCGTGTACCTGCATGATCATACGTACGCGGGGTTTTTCACTCAGTAACCAGTTATCGACTGCGATCATCGCTCGCTTAATAATGTCCGCAGCGGTACCTTGCATCGGGGCATTGATCGCCGCACGCTCGGCACCTGCGCGCCGTGCGCCGTTGCTGGATTTAATATCAGGAAGATAAAGGCGGCGGCCATCCAGAGTTTCGACGTACCCCTGTTCTTTTGCCTGCGCCCGCGTACGCTCCATATATTCCAGTACGCCAGGATAGCGCTCAAAGTAGAGATCCATATATTTTTGTGCTTCTTTTCGCGGAATATTGAGCTGCCGCGCGAGACCAAACGCGCTCATGCCGTAAATCAGGCCAAAGTTGATCGCCTTCGCACTGCGACGCTGCTCACTACTTACGCTATCCAGAGGCAAGCCAAAGACCTCTGCCGCGGTGGCCCGGTGGATATCCTTACCTTCTGCAAACGCGGTTAACAGTCCCTTATCGCGAGACAAATGCGCCATGATACGCAGCTCAATTTGCGAATAGTCGGCAGAAACAATCAGATAGTCTTCCGGAGCGATAAATGCCTGGCGAATGCGGCGCCCTTCATCGTTGCGTACCGGAATATTTTGCAGGTTCGGGTCGGTGGACGACAGGCGCCCCGTTGCGGTAACCGCCTGATGATAGGAAGTATGCACTCGACCCGTTTTCGGGTTAATCATCAGCGGCAGCTTATCGGTATAGGTAGATTTGAGTTTCGCCAGTCCCCGATATTCCAGAATCACTTTCGGCAGCGGATAATCCAGCGCCAGCTCTTCCAGCACCTCTTCCGATGTAGATGGCGCGCCGCCCGGGGTTTTCTTGAGCGGTTTAATCCCTTGTTTTTCAAACAAGATTGTTTGCAGTTGCTTTGGTGAAGAGAGGTTAAACTCTTCACCAGCGATCTCGTAGGCCTTTTGCTCCAGTTCAACCAGGCGTTTAGCGATTTCCTGAGAATGCGCATGCAGCACGGCCGGATCAATCTTCACGCCATTGCGCTCAACGCGCGAAAGCACCGGAACCAGCGGCATTTCGATATTTTTAAAGACGTTCAGCGGCCCTTCGTTCTGCTGAAGTTTTGGCCACATTTTCAAATGCAGTTGCAGAGTGACATCAGCATCTTCCGCTGCGTAACGACCCGCTTCTTCCAGCGCGATCTGGTTAAATGTGAGCTGATTTTTCCCCTTGCCGGCAATCTCTTCAAAGGTAACCGTTTTGTGATTTAGCCAGCGCGCGGAGAGGCTATCCATATCATGGCGACCCGCTACGCTGTCGAGAATATAGGATTCCAGCATGGTATCAAACGCGATACCGCGCAGCTCAATGCCGTAGTTAGCCAGAATCCCCCGGTCATACTTGAGATTCTGCCCAACCTTCAGAATATTATTGTCTTCCAGCAGCGGTTTCAGCAGCGCCAGCACACGATCCCGCGGGATCTGATCCGGCGCATCCAGATAATCATGGGCGACCGGTACATAAGCCGCCATGCCCGGCTCAACGGCGAAGGACAGACCAACCATATTGGCAGAAACGTTATCCAGGCTGTCGGTCTCGGTATCAAAAGCGAAGAGCGGCGCTTGCTTCAGTTTTGCGATCCACGTCGTCAGCGTTTCTTCATCGAGAATCGTGACATAATTTTCAGCGGAGAGCGCCGTCGCCGCTGGCTCTTCTTTATCTGTCACCTCAGCAACGGCTTCCAGCGGCTTCGCCGCTGGCCTGGTCCCCTTCGCCTGCAGCCACTTGCCGGATTCAACATCAGTGATCCAGCGTTTGAATTCATATTTTTTAAACAGCGCCAGCAGTTCATCCGCGACCGGTTGTGCAACCAGTAGCTCTTCACAACCCAACTCCAGCTCAACGTCAGTTTTAATCGTCGCCAGCTGATAAGAGAGATATGCCACCTCTTTATTTTGTTCCAGCTTCGCCGCCATCGTTTTCGCGCCACGGAAGCTCAGTGCGGCGATTTTTTCAGGCTCAGCATATAACGTATCAAGACCGCCCAGCCCCTGTAGCAATGCCTGCGCGGTCTTTTCTCCCACACCCGGCACGCCCGGAATGTTGTCCGACGAATCGCCCATAAGGGCAAGGAAATCAATGATCAACTCCGGCGGTACGCCATATTTCGTCACCACTTCATCCGGGCCAAGGATGGTGTTGGTCATCGTGTTGATCAGGGTAATTCCCGGCGTAACCAGTTGGGCCATATCTTTATCGCCGGTACTGATCAGCACCGGACGGCCCGCTTTTTCGGCTTCACGCGCCAGAGTGCCGATTACATCGTCAGCTTCTACGCCAGGAACAGCCATCAGCGGCAGGCCCATTGCTTTCACCATGGCATGCAACGGCTCGATCTGCGCCCGCAGATCGTCCGGCATCGGTGGACGATGAGATTTATAGTGCTCAAACAGTTCATCACGGAACGTCTTCCCTTTGGCATCAAAAACGACGACGGCGTGAGTCGGTTGATACTGCAGAATCAGGCTACGCAGCATATTCAGCACGCCATACATTGCGCCTGTCGGTTCACCGGCGCTGTTAGTCAGCGGGGGAAACGCATGATATGCCCGGTAAAGGTAAGAGGAGCCGTCAACGAGGATGAGAGGGTTTTCTGGGATCTGAACCATAATTTCCGTGCCTGTTTATCAGATTATCGGTAAAGGATGCCACAGACGGGCATTAAATCCTGAATTTTTCCCACATTTCGTCGAAAAGATTCGCCGTAGCTGGCGAGGGTGTTGCACATTAATCTGTGGATAACTTTGTGTATATTTTTATAACCAGAGCTATCCGGAGCAGAACAGCACAGCACACATATCAATTATTCATTATTTTTCAAAGCATTATATTTATAGTTGTATCGTTAATATCATTATGATGACTCAATGTTCCATGTGGATATAAGATCCAGAAATTTTTCTGTTCTGGTAACAACCGTCATTTACTGTATTTTCTGATAAAATCAGCCCCTTACGTTGTTTAAATGCGTTCTTTGTCAGCCTAACTTTCTGAATAAATTAACTATGTCGAGATTACTCGCTGCGATAACGTTTCCGTTGAGTATCGCCCTTACCATCGTAGTCACCATAATCTGTTCCGTGCCGATCATCGTTGCCGGACTGATTAAACTTCTAGTGCCTATTCCACCGGTCTGGCGCTCGATATCCGTTTTTTGCAATTTCATGATGTATTGCTGGTGTGAAGGGTTGGCGCTGCTGCTATATCTTAATCCCTGGCTAAAATGGGACGTTCAGGGCCTTGAGGGGCTGAGTAAGAAAAACTGGTATCTGCTAATCAGCAACCATCACAGTTGGGCGGATATCGTGGTGCTCTGCGTGCTGTTTCGCAAACATATCCCGATGAATAAATACTTCCTTAAACAGCAACTGGCCTGGGTGCCGTTCATTGGCCTTGCCTGCTGGGCGCTGGATATGCCCTTTATGCGCCGGTACTCACGTGGTTATTTAATTCGTCATCCGGAGCGTCGCGGCAAAGATGTCGAGACTACGCGCCGCTCCTGCGAGAAATTCCGTACCCATCCAACGACTATTGTTAACTTTGTTGAAGGCTCGCGTTTTACACCAGAAAAGCAGCGTCAGACACGTTCGCCGTATAATAATTTATTGGCCCCAAAGGCGGCGGGAATCGCGATGGCATTGAGCGTGCTGGGCTCGCAGTTTGATAAGCTGCTGAACGTGACTTTATGCTATCCGGAGAACGACCAACGGCCGTTTTACGACATGCTAAGCGGCCGACTGACGCGGATTGTGGTGCGAGTCAGTCTTGAGCCTGTTACTGAAGATCTGCATGGCGATTATGTGAATGATAAAAATTTTAAGCGCCGCTTTCAGCGTTGGCTAAATACGCTGTGGGAAGAAAAGGATCGGCAGTTAACAGAAATAATGCGGCTGAGTAAAAAATAATTTTTCTCGCAAATAACAACAACGCCGGTCACTGACCGGCGTTCAGTTTTTACTTCTTCTCAACTAACTGTTTAACAGTATCAGCATATTGGGCAACGAATGCATCCATATTGCTGGTATCCATCCCTTGTGGGTTGAGCTGATATTTACCGTTAACGTACATTGCTGGTACGCCCTGCAGTTGAAAATCAGCCGCAGCTTTCTCTTGCTGAGCCACCAGAGACTTCACTACAAAGCTGTTCCAGGCTGCATCGTATTCTTCCCCTTTCACACCAGCATCAACGAAGACTTTACGGATATCCGCCACGGTCTGCACGGTCTGCGTTTTCTGTACCGCTTCAAACATTGGAACGGTAATTTTATCTTCCACACCCAGCGCCATGGCCACAGCCCAGGCATGGGTTAGATCCTTGCCCAATGGGCCGAGGAAGTCGACGTGGTATTTCGTCATTTTGACGCCTTCAGGCAGCTTTTTCTTCACGTTATCTGAAACATGAAGTACCTCTTCGAACTGGTAGCAGTGCGGGCAGTAGAACGAGAAGAACTCAAGCACCTGCGGCTCGCCAGCAACGGGCTTATCAAGGGTAATATATTGCTTACCATCGGTGATCTGGGCAGCGGATGCACTAAAAGCCAGAATCATACCAGCCAGCGCCAGCCAAATTTTTTTCATGATTAATTCTCTCCTGGGTATATCACATTAATACATTGGCGTTAACTGAAGAGGGGGTTCCTGCAGAACCTTCACCTGCTCAAGAAAAGTTGTTATCTGCCCGCGCCAGTAATCTTCCCCGGTTAACCATGGGAAATTGACGGGAAAAGCGGGATCGTTCCAGCGTCTGAGCAACCACGCCAGATAATAAACTAACCGCATTGCGCGTAAAGGTTCGATGAGCGCGATTTCATCTGTATTGAAAGCACTGAACTCTTCATACGCTTCAATGATCATTTCCAGTTGCATGCGCTGCTCGGCTTTATCACCATTCAACAGCATCCAGAGATCCTGAACAGCCGGGCCATTTCGTGAGTCATCTAAATCAACAAACAGGGGACCATCGCGCCAGAGTATGTTTCCCGCGTGGCAATCACCATGCAAACGCAAAATATTGGCGCTCCCGTGCCATCGTGCCATTACCGCATCAATCAGCTTGTCGGCAGCGCTAAGAAAAGCCTCTTTAAGCGTGGCAGGAATAAGCCTTGAGTGCTCAAAGACCTGGCGCGGCTCAAGGAGATACTCATTGATGCCAATATCAGGACGAGCAACAAAACGCTGTTTACGTCCCGTTTGATGCATGCGGCCCAGATAGCGCCCAACCCATTCCATCTGATCAAGGTTATCCGCCTCAAACTGGCGTCCGCCCAGACTTGGAAAAACGGCGAAAAAGAACCCCTGATGCTGGTGAAGCGTATTTTCGTTAAACGATAATGGCGCGGCAACGGGAACGTCGTCCTGGACAAGCTGAAGGGAAAACTGGTGTTCTTCGAGAATTTGTGCTGCGGACCAGCGTTCAGGACGATAGAATTTCACCACATAACGGTGACGATCTTCGTCCTGAAACTGGTAAACGCGGTTCTCATAGCTGTTAAGCGGCGTGAGACCGGAATCCACCCGCATTCCCAGATTAAACAGACCATCAATGATGGTATCCGGGTGAAGCGTCTGAAAAGTAAAAGCCTTATCGTGCATCCTGACATCCGATAATCGTACGAATGATTCAGGATATCATCTCATTGCCCGTTCTGCGGCAGCGCTTACAACCTTTTACTCTTTAATTACGCCACGAGCACGTAGCAAGGCGGTTTTGAAATCCTCTTCATAATCTTTCTGAATGCCAGGAATAACGGCTTCTTTCGCAGAGTCGCGCATTTTCAGATGATAAATCAGAATATCGTCGGAAAGATCGCTCAATTCACCGGTATAACCCGCCTCTTTTGCCAGTTTTTGCAAGAATTGCATTAAATTCAGTTCAGGATCTTTCTGCCAGGCTGGCTGGAGAAGCTCAATGACTTCATTCAGGCGTTTACATTTCATAGCGTTGCTCCTTACTCTTAATATGAATACGTTAGCAGGGACAATCCCACAATGAAAGAGGCGATATTAATATGCAGGGCGAGGTAATAACCGGTGTCGTGCTGGCCGGAGGACGGGCCACACGCATGGGCGGGATAGATAAAGGATTGCAGTTGCTAAACGGTAAGGCCTTGTGGCGTCACGTCGCAGATGCGTTAGAACCCCAGGTAACAAACCTGGTGGTTAGCGCTAATCGCAATCTTGATCGCTGGCAAAAAAGCGGTTACCCGATTATTACTGACAGCCTGAACAATTTTCCTGGCCCGCTCGCCGGAATGCTGTCTGTTATGCAACAAGTCGACAATGAGTGGTTTCTGTTTTGCCCATGTGATACGCCATTTATCCCCCCATTTCTCGCAGAGCGCTTAATACAGCAGAAAGAATCGTCCCCGGCCGTTTGGGTACATGACGGTGCACGCGATCATCCTGCGATTGCTTTAGTGAACCGAGAGGTAATTCCAGAACTGGAAACTTATCTGGCCGCAGGCGAGCGGCGCGTGATGGTATTTATGCGCAAAATTACCGGGCATTCTGTCGATTTTAGCGATGTAAAATCAGCATTTATTAACGTCAACACGCTTGAGGATCTACAAAGTATGCAGGAACCATCATGATCCCTCTTTTAGCGATTTCCGCCTGGAGCGGTACGGGTAAGACGACGTTATTAAAGAAATTAATTCCGGCATTATGCGCGGAAGGCTTACGCCCGGGACTCATTAAACATACGCATCACGATATGGATGTGGACAAACCTGGTAAAGACAGTTATGAGCTACGTAAAGCCGGGGCAGCTCAGACGATTGTCGCCAGTTCACAGCGTTGGGCGTTAATGACGGAAACGCCTGATAAACCTGTTCTGGATCTTAACTGGCTGGTTAGCAGAATGGATACATCAACGTTAGATTTGGTGCTGGTGGAAGGTTTTAAGCATGAATCTGTGCCTAAGATTTTACTTTATCGGCAAAACGGCAGGCATAGCGCGGAAGAGTTGGTATTTGATGAGCATGTCATTGCGGTGGCCAGTGATATTCCTGTCGGAACATCACTGCCAGTGTTAGATCTAAATGATATTCCGCAGATCGCCGCTTTTATTATGCAGTGGTTAAAATGGCGAGATTAGAATGGTAGATATTTCAGTATTTCGCCATGCTTTATAACCCTGCGAGCAGTTAACGATCTTTTCAGGTGGCGAAAACGCAAAAAGGCCATCCGTGAGGATAGCCTTTTCACTTATTTGATGCCTGGCAGTTTATGGCGGGCGTCCTGCCCGCCACCCTCCGGGCCGTTGCTCCGCAACGTTCAAATCCGCTCCCGGCGGATTTGTCCTCCTCAGGAGAGCGCTCACCGACAAACAACAGATAAAGCAAAAGGCCCGGTCTTTCGACTGAGCCCTTTGCTTTATTTGATGCCTGGCAGTTCCCTACTCTCGCATGGGGAGACCCCACACTACCATCGGCGCTACGGCGTTTCACTTCTGAGTTCGGCATGGGGTCAGG